>BNJS01001256.1_pt1 | contig 293415 bp, 267 predicted proteins | sample 8540461 | NCBI WGS metagenome assembly BNJS01 (sample SAMD00202454, study PRJDB9452) | human saliva metagenome | isolation source: human saliva | place: Japan
TCCCCATTGTTGCTTCATAGCACTTACTGCCTGTTCTATAATATGTATTTCTCCATACTTGTTCCTTATCTGTCAATTGCTCAATAACACTGAGTTCTACAAAGATAGTGATTAAATACGAATCCACCCCCCCAATATTTGTACTTCCATATTGAAAGTTACGTTTTTTTTATCTCCCCCTCTGTTTCGACCCATATCATTATAGGGGGATGTGAAAACGAGGAGATGGAGTTGGTTCCAAGAATGGGCGACACTTGGGAGCAATCGTTGGTTGAGGAGGGTTTGACCGGAATGGCTAAATGTACATATCACTGAGGTGGGGCAGTGGGTATGATGCGAGCGGTGAGGATGCGGACATCAACGCGAGGGCGGTCGTTGCGGTCGGTGTTGACTCCTTGAATCTTCTCGATGACCTCAAGCCCCGTGAGCACTTCACCAAAGACGGTGTATTGTCCATCGAGGTGAGGAGAACCACCGCGAGTGTAGTAATCGAGTGCCATGTTGTCGGTGATGAGCCCATTTTCACCCGTTTCTGCGTCCACCTGCTCACGCACGTTGGCAAGCTCGTTGGGTGTCCAGCGTTTGCCCCAGACGACATAAAATTGTGTGGCGCTGCTTCGCCGTCCAGGATTCACGTCGTCACTTTCGCGTGCTGCTGCCAAGGCACCACGACGATGGTAGTGAGTGGGGGTGCGAAACTCGGGAGCGAGGGTGTAGCTGCGGTCGGCTTCTCCCAACATTTGTCCGGGTTGTGCGTGACGTGAGGTAGAATCACCTGCTTGAATCATGAAATTGCGGATGATACGATGGAAGAGCAAGCCATCGTAGTAGCCTTCGCGCACGAGTTGTGCGAAATGACGCGAATGGATGGGGGTGTCGCGAAATAGTCGCACACGGAAGTCGCCCATGGAGGTTTTGAATTCCACCTCGATATCCTGCTCCAATGGAGCGGAAAAGCTGGGTGACTGCGCCAGTGATGGGGTGGTGATCAGGAGCAGAAGAAAGAGAAGTACTTGCTTCATGACTGGTGCAACATTGGGTTATTCTTTGGTGAATTCTTCTACCGTGATGTCATTAGGAGCTTCGGTGATGACTTGTGTATCTTGGAGGTCTTTGCGCCTGATGCCGCGGCTAGTTGAGAGGATGATGCCAATGTAGGCTCCTGTGATGATGGTAGAGGTACCACCCTTGGAGATGAGGGGAAGAGGTTGTCCGGTGACGGGACCAAGCCCCACTGCCACTGCCATGTTGATCATGGCTTGTCCGACAATCATCATGCCAAATCCCATGGCTATAGCTGCAGGGAACATCTTACTAGATTGTGCGGCGATGCGTCCACAGCGATAGAGTAGCCATAGGTAGAGGACGATGACCAATAAACATCCGGCAAGCCCAAGTTCTTCGGCAACGATGGCGAAGATGAAGTCGGAATAAGCAGCGGAGAGGTAGTCGCGCTGGATGGAACGTCCTGGGAGCACGCCAGTGCCATGAGAGCGCGCTACAGCGATGCGAGCATTGACCACTTGTCGATTGCCATCGGTGACTTCAAAGTCTTTGGGGTCGGGAGTCATCACAATCTTCTTGTCACTCGAAACACGAGAGCGCCAAGTGGTGACACGCTGCAAGTAGGAATTTTGGTAGATGGCTGCATTGGGGTCTTTGGGGAGAAGACTGATGACCATCACTGCTACTGCAAAAATGATGGCAAGAAATCCATATAGGTTCATCATCGCTTTACGCGGTGGACGAAAGAAGATGAACATGGAATTGATGGCGAGAAAGATAATGGCAGCTGTCGAGAAGTTTTGTGAGACAATGAGTCCACAGTGAAAGCAGGTTATTCCTACGATGCTGTAGAAAGCTCCAGAAGAGATTTGACCATCATGTTTTTGGGGAGTCTTTAGCGAACTGGCGATAATGGCAGCCGTCGTAATGACGAGTACCCCTTTGGAGAGTTCTGAGGGTTGAAAGTTGAAGAGCCCAAAAAAACTAACCCAACGTGCACCATTGTTGAGCACTTGTCCGCTTGTCATGGCGTAGGCAAGTGCACAAATTATCGCAGGATTGCCAAGTATAACTATAATTCTATAGTAGCGATAGGGTATTTGGTGAAGGATCCAAGCTGTAACTATCGCCATCAGAATAAAGATAGTTTGCTGGATTATGGGTTTAGCAAAACTTCCTTCCTTCAATACGAGATAAGACGCTGCACTGGACACCTCTACAACAGAAATGATGCAGAGCATGAAGAAGATTGCCCAAATGACTTTGTCGCCATGTAATAATTTGAACTTCATGAAGTGGTAGTTTAGCGTTGACGTACGAGGTTTGAATTGATCGCCGCGATCACCCATGTTTTTGAAGAGGTCGAACGATGCGCAGCAGGGAGAGAGGAGCACGGTGTCCCCTTCTTGAGCCAACTTGGCGCAGGCTGCCACACAATCTTCCATCGAGTCAGTGTCGGCAATGGCGATGCTGTGTTCCGCACAGAGGGTGTCGAAGACTTCGTGCAAGGGCGCATTGTTAGCTCCTAGAAAGACGAGCGCGCGGCATTTGCTGGTGATGAGGGGGAAAAGGGTGGTGTAGTCGTTGCCCTTGTCGAGTCCGCCTACGATGAGCACCACGGGAGTGGTCTGTGCATCGAGGGCTACGAAGCAAGCATCGACATTGGTGGCTTTGGAGTCGTTGATATAGTGCACTCCCTGGAAGGTGCCCACGCGTTCTAGGCGATGTGGCACGCCAGGGAAATCGCTGAGGCAGCGTGTGAGGGTGGTTTCATCCACACCAGCAGCGAGGGCTGCAAGAGCAGCCGAGAGGCAGTTGCGGAGATTGTGCTTGCCTGGTAAGGAGAGTTGCGAGAGGGCGATTTCAAAGGGACGAGGTTGTTCGATCTTGAGTTGCGCACCTTCGGCAAATCCATAAGAGTCGTTGCCGCTTTCGCCCTGTGCGTAGCCCACGATGCCTTCGCGTTTGTGATCGGCAAAGGCAAGCATTCGTTGTCCGTGGTTGTGCTCTGCAAGCTGGCTAGGGATGTATTCATCGTCTGCCCAGTAGATGAAGCAGTCGTCGGCAGTTTGGTTTGGGTGATGCGCATTTTAGAGCGAACGTAGCGCATCATTTCAAAGTTGTAGCGGTCTAGATGATCGAGGGTGATGTTGAGCAACACGGCAATGTTGGCACGGAAGTCGTACATATTGTCGAGTTGGAAAGAGGAGATTTCCAATACATACCAATCTCGATCGCCTTTCTCTTTCGATTTCTGCCACCTGGAGTGCGAGCGAGCGTCCTATGTTGCCTGCCAATCCCACGTTGAAGCCTGCTGATTGGAGGATGTGATAGATGAGCGACGTGGTGGTGGTTTTGCCGTTTGAACCAGTGATGCAGAGCATCTTGGCGTTGGTGTAGCGTGCTGCGAATTCGAGTTCGGAGAGAATGGGAATATTCTTCTCACGCAGCGCCACTACCATGGGAGCATCATCGGGGATGCCTGGACTCTTCACCACCTCATCGGCGTCGAGGAGTCGCTCGGGTGAGTGTTTGCCTTCTTCCCACGCGAGATGGTGAGCATCGAGCATCTCTTTGTAGTGTGGACGAATGGTGCCCATGTCGGAGACAAAGACATCATAACCTTTTTGTTGGGCGAGGATGGCGGCACCAACACCACTTTCGGCGGCACCAAGGACAGCAAGTTTCATAATTGTGAGAGATTTGCAGGGAGTGAGTTATCGAATCTTGAGAGTGATGATGGTGAGTGCGGCAAGGAGGATGGTGGTAATCCAGAAACGCACGGTAATCTTCGATTCATGCCATGCACCACGGGGCCAGTTGCGGAAGACGTATTGGGATGTGGGGTCGAGTTGGCTGTCGAGACGACGGAAGGCATCGTGAATGGGGGTGCTCTTGAACACGCGGATGCGTTTGCCTTTGCGTTTGAAGAACTTGAACACTTGTGTTTGGATGATGACGCTTAGGCTTTCGAAGAAGAAGACGCCACAGAGCACGGGGATGAGGAGTTCTTTGTGGATGATGATGGCAAAGACGGCAATGATGCCTCCGATGGTGAGCGAACCAGTGTCGCCCATGAAGACTTGTGCTGGATAGGCGTTATACCACAAGAAGCCGATGAGTGCACCGACCATGGCGCAGATGAAGACGACCAGTTCTTGCGATCCTGGCACGAACATGATGTTGAGGTAGGAAGCATACTCGATGTGGCTAGACACATAGGCGAGTATGCCTAGGGCAATGCAGATGAAGGCACTGTTTCCTGCAGTCATGCCGTCCATTCCGTCGTTGAGGTTAGCTCCGTTGGACACAGCTGTGGTGACGATGATGACCATGAGTACGAAGACTACCCAACCAACTGCTTGCTTGTGTTCGCCGAGAAAACCGACAACATCGGCATAGTCGAAGTTGTTGTTTTTGAAGAAGGGAATGGTGGTCTTGGTGCTCTTCACCACTTCGCTCTTGTGCACAATCTCCACTTTGTCACTACACGACCGCGCTCCACATTTTCGCGAATCACAGCGTCGGGACTGAGGTAGAGGGTGAGCCCCACCACGAGCCCCATGATGACTTGTCCTATTATTTTCCACTTCCCTGCCAATCCGTCTTTGTTTTTCTTGAAAATCTTGATGTAGTCGTCTAAGAAACCCAGAAGTCCGAACCACAAAGTGGTGATAATCATGAGGATGGTGTAGATGTTGCGCAGTCGTCCGAGAAGGAGGGTAGGCACGAGGATCGCAACAATGATGATGATACCTCCCATGGAAGGAACACCAACTTTCTTTTCACCAAAGGGGTCGATGCTAGCGTCGCGAGCCGTTTCACCGATGTTGCGACGGCGCATATAGCGGATGAAGCGTTCTCCAAACCACATGGAGATGATGAGTCCGAGTATCAGTGCCAACAAGGCGCGGAAAGAGATGTACCCCCAAATGGCTGAGCCGGGGATGCCAAATTGTTCGATAAATCGAAAGAAATAGTAGAGCATTGTCCTATACTATAAATGATATATACTCAGCTAAGCGTGAATGCTTGTACTTACTAATGAAGTATGCTGGGTGTACCGTTGATGTGTGTGCTTACGTGTGTGCTTGCTTGCGTGTGTGCTTGCGTGTGCTTTGCATGCGCTCGTAGCAGATTGCTGTCTTTTACACTCGCAGCGGTTTGTTTAAGCGATGCCAAAGGCGGCACGCACTTCTTCGTGGTCGTCGAAATGATGTTTCACACCTTCGATTTCCTGATAAGGTTCGTGTCCTTTTCCTGCAATGAGGATGACATCGCCTGCTTGTGCCAAAGCTGCAGCAGTGCGGATGGCTTCGCGGCGGTCGGTGATGGCAAGTGTCTTGGCACGTGCGGCTTCATCTAAACCTGCAAGCATGTCGGCAATGATGTCTTCTGGACGTTCAAAACGAGGGTTGTCGGAGGTGATGATGACGCGATCGGAGCGTTTTGCAGCTTCTTGCGCCATGAGTGGGCGTTTGCCCTTGTCGCGGTTGCCACCAGCACCACAAACGGTGATGATTTGTCCTTTGCCGTTGAGGATTTCTTGAATGGACGAGAGCACATTCTCCAGAGCATCGGGTGTATGAGCGTAGTCGATGACGGCGCTGCAACCTTTGGGCGAGCGGATAGCCTCAAAACGCCCATTGACGGGACGAAGGGTGGAGAGCACGCGAAGCACTTCGGCTGAATCTTCTCCCAACATCACGGCAGCACCATAGACACCGAGGAGGTTGCTCACGTTGAAACGTCCCACAAAAGGTACGCTCACTTCGCTGCCGTTGATGTCGAGCAGCATGCCTTCGATGGTTTCCTCCACAATACGACCTTTGTAATCTGCCATGCTGCGTGTGCTGTAGGTGCGCACTTGTGCTTTGCAGTTTTGCACCATCACTGCGCCATTGCGATCGTCGAGATTGGTGATGGCGAAGGCAGATTTGTCCAAACCATCGAAGAACATCTTCTTCGCATCGCGATAGTTCTCAAATGTCTTGTGATAATCCAAGTGGTCGCGAGTGAGATTGGTGAAAATACCTCCCACAAATTTCAATCCTCCAATGCGGTGCTGATGGATGGAGTGTGAAGAACATTCCATGAAGGCATATTCGCATCCAGCTTCCACCATGTCGGCAAGGAGCTTGTTGAGTGAGATGGGATCGGGAGTAGTGTGAGTAGCTTCTACCGCTTTGTCGTCGATGTAGTTGCACACGGTAGACACCAATCCTACTTTGTAGCCTAGTCCGCGGAATAGTTGATAGAGCACCGTGGCAATGGTAGTTTTACCATTGGTTCCTGTGACACCCACGAGTTTCAAAGGTGCTTTTTGCCTTGTTTCTCCCTCGGTTGTTGCTGCGTTTTGCGCCACATTGGGTGCAGAAGTGGAGGAGTCATTGACAAATCTTCCTGTAGGGTCGCCATAAAAGGTTGTTGCGAGCACGCCCACCACTTGTTCGGTGTTGGCAACACGAACGAAGGTCACGTTTTCGGGTATATTTGTGGGGAAATCTTCGCACGCCACCACAGCGCGTGCGCCTTGTGCCACAGCTTTTTCGATGAAGGCGTGACCATCTGTTTGAGTTCCCTTGACGGCTACAAAGAGATGATTTTCTGATACTTGACGAGAGTCAATGTCGATGCCGCTGATGTCGCAGTTTAAGTCGCCATGGCTGTCGAGCATCTCCACATGGCTAAGAATTTCTTTTAGAATCATGATGCTGAGTTCTATATTGGGGTTCCGTGCGTGCACACGTTATACTTATTTTTTTATTGGATTTCTTAGAAGAGTCGTCCTTCTTTCTGGTAGCCGCCTCCTTTGATTTGGAGGAACTTTCCTTCTTTTTTGAGGCATCCTCTTTCTTCTTAGGAGTTGTCTCTTTCTTTACCGAAGCAGATTCCCTTTTATCCTTGCTGGACGTTTTATCCTTACTGGGAGTGTCCTTTTTGGGGGCAGAATCCTGTTTCTTAGACGATTTTTCTTCCTTTTTAGAGGTCTTGTTGTCCTTCTTTGATTTCTCTTTTTTCTTCGATTCGTCCGTTTGGGTAGCCGACTTCGATTTCACCTCTCCCTTTTTATCAGACGAAGTGTCTTTTTTCTTTGAAGCGTCTTCCTTCTTTTTCGAGGAATGTTCTTTTGAGTTGGAGGACGCCCCCTTGTTGTTTGCAGAGGTTTCTTTTTTCTTTTCTGCAGAAGAATCTTTCTTTTCCGTTTTTTTCTCTGTCTTCTTCTCGGAGGGTACCAGAACTGGTGTCGTGGATCCCTTTTGCGGATTCTCTTCTTTATTACGAGGAGAGGGTTGCTCACTTGAGGAGTTTTCAGTCTCCGTAGAAGCAGGTATCTCTTCCGATTCTTTCCAATCTTCAGGGATTTTGTGCTCCATCGAAAGCGCAATCTTCACCACCATTTTAGGTTTGATGGGAGTGCCTGCTGGGAGACTTTGCGCCACGACACGCCCCATACCGGTGACTTTCACCTTCACCCCCATGCGTTCTAGGCGGTAAACGGCATCGCGCAGTCCGTATCCAATGACAGAAGGCAGCCCTTTGCTGCTCGTTTCGTTATTGAGCATGACGGTGCCTTGGTGAGCGGGCGCACCCCATGCGAGACCTTCCGACGTGTGGTAGTTGTTGCGATGAGGCACTTGTAGTTCGTTGAGTACCTGGCTGAGTGTCACCAAATTACCATTTTGCATCATCGGAGGTACAGTTCGAAGAGCAGTAGTATCAATCGCAGCTTTGTAGTCCGTTTCGGTTTTTAGCCATCACACCTTCTGCCACTTTCTTGAAAACTGGGCAGCAGTGGATACCTCCATAGGCTGGTGCACCCTTTTCGATGCAGACAATCATGGAATATCGTGGACGGTCGGCAGGGAAATATCCCGCGAAGCTCACGAGATAGTTGGAAGCAAATCCCTCTTTGCTCCAAATCTGTGCTGTACCCGTCTTACCTGCTATGGCAAAATTTTTAGAATAAGCCAGTTTTCCCGTTCCAGTGTTTTTGCCCACCACACCTTCAAGGCAGATTTGGATATTGCGCAGTACCTCTGGCTTGCACATCCGTTCGCGGAGCACCACGGTGGGGTATTCTTGTACCACTTCATTTCCGCGGCGCACCTCAGTGACGAAGCGAGGAGCGACGAGTTTTCCTCCATTTGCCACCCCATTGTAGAAGGTGAGGGTAGAAATGGGAGGAATTTGGGTTTCATATCCGATGCTCATCCAAGGCAGGGTAGTGCCGTACCAGCGGTCTGGGTTATCTCTGCGATAGCGGATGCGAGGTTTTTTGTATCCTGGGATGGGGATGTGGAGATCTTCCATGATGCCGATGCGTTGCAGTCCAGACACAAACTGGTCGGGGTTGCTCGCATAAGCGTTGTCAATGAGCGTACTTACCCCCACATTCGACGATTTCTTGATGATTTCAGGCACGGTGAGCACCCCATTTCCACCTTTTCGCCAGTCGGAGTCACGCATCTTGCGTCCGTGCATCTCGCGAATACCATTTCCGGTGTTGCAGGTGGTGTTCATGTTGATTTTACCATCGTCCATCGCCACCATAAATGACATCGGTTTGAACACAGAACCTGGTTCCATCATATTGGTCACCGCGCGTGGATCAATCTCAGCGTAGTTTCCATTTTCAAGTCGTGAGAGCGAAGACATAGCTTTCACGTTACCAGTTTGCACCTCCATGAGGATACACATACCGGCTCGCGCTCCAATGGCGCGCAACTGGTTGCCCAGCACTTTTTCGGTCAAATCCTGCATGCCCACGTCGATTGTCGTCACCACATCGCAACCATCCACGGCAGGGGTGTCCACCAGATTGATATATCTGTTCGCCACTTTTTGGCGATGACACACACCAGGCTTACCGCTCAACACAGAGTCAAAAGCCAACTCGAGTCCGTTGAGCGCTTCGTCGTTTTCGCTGCGCAGATTACCAATCGTGCGAATCGCCAAACGACCATAAGGATTTGCGACGGCGGAATTCCTCTGTCGTGAATCCGCTCTTCCCAATGGGAAGATTGAGCAACGGCACTTTCTTCAGTTCCGTCAGTTGGATATACGTCACTCGTTTGGGATAGAGTGAGATATTGTGCTTCTGTTGAGCGCGTCCTTTGAGGATGGCAGCGCGTGTTTTCTCAATGTCTAGGTCTGGGATAATGCGTTTCATGCCCGTGAGCATGCTATCCATCTTGGTGGTGAGGATAGAGTCACGAACTATTTGGTCTTTCACACGTCGTGCCGAGTCAGGTTCCCACGACATGGGGTCAAGATATATTCGATATTCAGGCAGTGATGTCGCCAACACCTGTCCATCTGCTGAGAGGATGTTGCCGCGTGTTGCTGCCAAGGGTTTGAAACGGCTTTCAAACTTCGTGCTCACAGCCATCCAATAGTCATGTTGCACAAACATGATGTATGCTGTCTTGACCAGTATGATGAGACTGGCGAAGACAAACAATGCCAAGACAACACAGTAGCGTTGAAATGCCAATTTGATGACATTTGGGGGTGTTTTTGTAGACATAAGACTCAGAGTGAGCTATAAATCGTTTGGGGCAGGGGAAGTAGTAGCGATAAACGCAGGAACTTCGGTGGAAGTAGGGAAGTATGACATGTGCCAGATTGGCTTATTCATCATCCGTCACCGGCAATTCAAAGGGAGCGTCTGTAGAAGTCTGGATGGTGGAGTCTTGCAACTGGCTTTCAATCTTCGAGCCCAGTGTGCGTTCGCGGAGTTCACTCGAACGAGTCAAGGCTTTGTAGCGGCGATCGAGCAGTTCCTTGTTCAGTTTGTCATTCTCGATCATCAAATTGCGGTGATGATATCCCAAACTCACGTAGGCAATGAAGAGAGACATGATCAACAGCACGAAAAACCAGTTGCGTCGCAGGAAGGAGAGGAATGAGATGCCTTGTACCAAATCCTTCAGCATCTGTTTGTCGAATTTTATATCATCGTCAATGATCCACTGACGCCATTTTTGTGCGCGCACTTCTTCAGAGCACTCCTCGTCGGAGTCTCCGTCTTTGGGGTCTTTTTCTGAGGGTGCAGATAGGCTTTCTGCAGCTTGTACTTCTTCTGCAGCAGTTTCTGCATTGTCTTCTGCGGTTTCCGCTTCTAGGGCTTCCGCTTGAGGCTCGTATTCAGGAACGATGATATCGAAATCAACTTCTTTCATAGTTTTTTTGTGGGGAATCAAAACTCCAAGTCTTCTTGTGTGTGAAGGGAATGAGGGGAGAAATTATAGTTTTTCAGCAATGCGGAGTTTTGCACTTCGGCTGCGAGGGTTAGCCAGTTGTTCCTCTTCTGAGGGAATAATCACTTTATTGTTTACGGGGCGCAGCGGAGAAAGGCGGTTTCCATAAATCCTGTTCCACCTTGCCCGCAATGTTGCCCGAACGCATGAAGTTTTTCACCATGCGATCTTCCAAACTATGATAGGTCAGCACCGAAAGTCGTCCACCAGGGCGCAACACGCGGAGTGCCGCTTGCAACATTTCTTCCAGAGCGTCCATCTCGTGGTTTACTTCGATGCGTAGGGCTTGAAACACCTTAGCCAAGTCTTTCTTTTCGCGATCGCGAGGCATGAGCGGTTGCACCACTTGCAGCAAATCGTTAATGGTGCTGAAAGCGCGTTCGCCACGTTGCTTCACAACAGCAGCTGCCAGTCGACGACCATTTTTCAGTTCTCCATAAATCTGAAACACCTTTGCTAGTTGCTCTTCCGTAGCAGTGTTGAGCACCTGAGCCGCTGTATTACCCCCTCGCACGTTCATGCGCATGTCGAGGGGAGCGTCAAATCGAAATGAAAAACCGCGTTCTTCTGCATCGAAGTGGTGGCTTGACACACCGAGGTCTGCCAACACCCCATCCACTTTGCCCACTTGGTCATAAAATCTCATCCATCGTGAGAGGAAGCGGAAGTTGCTTGCCACAAAAGTCAGTCGTTCTTCGTGTTCTGGCACATTTGCCACCGCGTCAGCGTCTTGGTCAAAACTAAATAGACGACCCTCTTCGCCCAGTCGCGTGAGAATCTCGCGACTATGTCCACCGCCACCAAAAGTGGCATCGATGTACACGCCATCGGGACGCATGTTGAGACCATCCACCGTGGGATGGAGCAGCACTGGAACGTGATATGTGGGGCAGATTGTAGGCATTTCGTTGTGATAGTCTTATAGTAGCGAGCAAAGTTACTAAATTCTCTGCACTTTTATCCTCTATTTTTGGGAAAAAAAATGCCCTGTGAAATTTTACTTTAGTCGATAGTGATTAAGTGTTTGACTGTCAGTTTATAATCTGTTTTCTCCATTTGCGCTACATCTATTTGCTTTTTCGCTTGTTTTTGTGGGTTCTTCAATTGTTTGTTTTCTCCTTAGTTTTGTCAGAAGAATGTAGGAAAATAGGTTGGTTATTATTCTTTTTATAGCTAAATTTGTAGCGCCTACTCGCCGATAGTGGTTGTGCGTTCTTCTAATGCACTATATGCTTAGCCTCTATGACAAAATCTCGTTTGTTGCTCGTTTCATGCTTTCTCATAGCTGTCGTATTCTGGCTGTTCAAGAATCTGCAAGGCAGTGTTTCGGGACTACCTTGTCTGTTTCGTTCAGCAACGGGGTATAGTTGTCCGGGCTGTGGAGCGCAAAGAGCCGCCCATGCCTTGCTGCACGGGCAGTTTGTGGAAGCGATTAGATACAACTATTTTCTCCCTTGGGTCGTTGTGTTTCTGCTTGTTTTTTATAGCCTTAGTTTCTTTGAAAAGGGTAAAATCATTCGCGCTAGACTTTCAAGCACTACTGCTGTCCTTGTCTATCTGTTGATAACCCTTTGTTGGGTCATCATTCGAAATTTATATCAGTGCTAATTTCCTCTTTTGAACTGAAAATAGCCGTATCAATGTAGTGCATTGATACGGCTATTTTTTATGCTACACCATCCCTTTTTATGGATGGCTAAGTCAATGTTCTAGATGGTACTTCTGTATTACCTAAACATATTGACTAAGGGCAAAGAGCATGGATTGATAATTTTTCTCGCGCGTTGCGTCCATAATCAGGAATAAATCAATGATAGCCCAGATTCCGCAACCGCCACCAGTGAGTAGTTTTCCTACTCCGAGACCAACGTCACCGATGTAGAAGCGGTCAATTCCAGACAAGCCAAGGAGGGTTGGGAAGATTGAGAGAAGTAATGCAGTTGTAGGGTCTTTCAAATTAGAAGCATAGAAAGGTATATTTGAAGTATCTGGAAGTTGCAGCATGCGATTGCGCAAGTCTACACACTGTTGCACAGTGAAATATTTGGAGTTTGCAGCGAAAAAGTTGTTTATTTGGTTAGTATCCATTGTCTAAATGTTTTAAGATGTGAATGTGGTTACAAATGTAGGGATAATCTTATTGATGACCAAGTAAAAGTTTCTTTTTCTGGGGAATTTTTCTGTCGTCGTGCAAGCCCGTTGCTGTTTGCGTTCCATTTGCGTGTCTTCGGCTCACTCCTTTTGGCTTGAGAAAAAGTCCAATGTTTTGGGAAAAACGTTGGAGGTTTTCAGAAAAACGTGGGAAGTTTTTCTAAAAACGTAGGAGATTTTTCTAGAAATGTCGAAGATTTTTTGAGTGAAATATGGACCTTTTGAAAGAGGGAAAAGCAGGAAGAAAGGATGAAATCTCCTTCCATGGAATGTGTATTGGTGATTGTGTAGCAAACGAGGACCGTTTTTGTGACAAAAGGCAGGAAGAAATAAGAAAACTCTGCATGAAGACAACAAGAACTTGAAGGTGATGAAAGTATCCAAGTATAGGATAGCTCTAGAGAGTGTTTTGAAATGTGAAACCGCTGCTGCGAAAAGCCCCCTCGCGCGCGTACGTACAGAAGTTTTTCACTTTTTGCTTTCACAACCTTCACAGAAAGTCGTGTAATCGATTGTAATCTAGTGTCTTGTAATCGGTTTTCGGACAACTTTTAACGGTTTTGTGTAGGAGTCTCAAATATGGGGTGAAAAAGTGGGGGAGTAGGGGATAAGAATTAGGGTAGTTTTTTCTCTTTTTCGGGAGCGTTTTTGGGGGTACTCTGTGAAGGTTGTGAAAGCAAAAACAGCAAAATCCTAGGGAAGGCGCGCGCGTCGCGCGAGGGAAAGCTGGGTTGTCAACATCTGTTGAGCATCCATGTGCCATCGTAGGAAAAACTAGCCTGAAAGCCACAGCAGGGCAAAACGAAGGAAAATGAGAGAAAATAAGAAAACGCAGGGTACGGAAACTGTAAGTGGAGATTGTTCAGGAAACGACCATTGACAGAGTATGCCCCAATGTGGGAGAAACTTCCGAAAGTCAGAGAGAATGCCCCAATGTGTGCATGATTTTGCCATGATGTATGAAAAACTTCCTCAATGCGTGAGCGTTTTCTCTCAGAAAAGTCAGTGCGGTTTTGGGAAAAATGAAGCTGGCGTGAAAAAAACACAGGTGCGTATGCTTAAGGATTGTGAGCATGGAGAAATAGATCGAACGAGGAGGTTGTGCCATGGGCGATAAAATGTAGTTTTTGTGTTTTATTTGACATGTGGATATTGCAAAAAGGTTGAAGTGAAAAGTTTTTTGTCGGTTTTTTGTCGATTTACATCATTTTCGTTGGTTTTCTATCCCTATAATTATGAAGTCCCATGTAAGAATCCTGTCTATAATTTGTAACTTTGCGCCCATGTTATTTGTCCTGCTATGTCTACCTTCCTTGTTGTCCCCCTCTTCTCCGCTCGAAGGGAGAGATACTCTTCGGCAACTATCTCCGGTGGAAGTGACGACTGCGGTTAGCCCACCGCAACAGATGGCGACCCACCAGCAATGGGGAATGGCTCATCGTGACTGGCAGCGACAAGGCGCTACTCAACTCTCCGAAGCCTTGCGGAATTTGCCCGGTGTGCAACTGCGCGACTATGGTGGGGCGGGGGCACTCGTCAGTTTGGCAGCGCGTGGACTTGGAGCTGCACACACAGTGGTCACCCTCGATGGATTTCCTGTCACCGACTTCACCTCTGGTGCTGTCGATGTAGGGCGGTTTCGATTGAGCGATATGTCGCAACTGCAATGGACGATAGCCGATGCTCCCGCTCTACTCACGAGTGTGCGCACCCTTGGCACTGCGCATCTCGCCCTCCGTTCTGCCACCTCCTCACCACGTCTAGGAGTGGAGTGGGGCAGTTTTGGACAAATCGTTGTGGATGGCGCTGTGCGTCATCGCATCGGAGCCCATGCTCTCGGAGTTCAAAGCAGTTATGCTCGTGCCGATAATGATTTCCCCTATCGCATCACCAATGGCGACGGCTATGAATATGGACGCCGTCCTCGCAGTCCATGGACTCGATGGCAGGGGAGTGCACATTGGCTCTGGCAAACCCCACAGCACAGCACCCAAGTGCGATGGCATCATCAGCACCACGTACAAAAACTTCCCGGAGCAGTGACGCTCTACACCACCCTCGAAGGCGAAGATTGGCGTACTGAGCGCTCGGCACTTCAAGCCTCGCATGCCGCTCATGGTGAGCGTTGGGCGTGGCAGTGGGCAGGACAATATGCTGCGCATCGACTGCAATATGTCGACCACGGCGAGGAATACCCCGATGCAGTGCGCGAAGAGCATTATCGTGAGCACGAACTCTGGAGCACACTTGGGGCACGCTATGACATTGCCCCCTCGTGGCAGGTAGCTTATGCCGTCGATGCCACCCACACCACCTTGCGCAGCAATATGGCACGCTTCGATTGCGTGGCGCGCACAGCGTTGCAGCAGAGTCTCTCGCTCCGTTATGTGCGTCCCACCACGATGTTCACCTTGCGTGGCTTGCGTCATGACTTCTTCCACACTGTGCAAGGGCGCGTGGAGAACGCTTCCCCTTTGCTGCCGTGGGAGTCCACAGCTGTTGCCACCGATGCGCATTCGTGGACGTGGAGCCTCGCAGTTGCCCAGCAACTCTGGCAGTCGTCTTCCACACGCGGCACCCTGCGTGGTGTGGTGCAAACCCTCTTTCGCATGCCGAGTTTCACCGAAAACTACTACCACCATTATGGCAATGCTAACTTGCGCCCCGAGCGTACACAGCAGTTTTCTGTAGGTTTGTCGGTTGAGAGTCGCCCCACTTCGTCTACCTTTGTCTGGCAAGGCAGTGTCGATGTCTATCACAATCGAGTGTTGGATCGTATCTTGGGCATTCCTGCCAACCAAACCGTTTGGCGCACCACCAATCTAGACCGTGTGCGTGCCGTTGGAGTGGACCTTTCGGGGCATATCTGGGCGCAATGCGCTTCTCGCCATACCCTAGAGCTGTCGGGCAATGCCTCTTTCCAGCGCGTCACCGACGAAGCCAACGAGGGGCAGCTACTTACGGGCTGCAGTTGCCCTATATCCCCGAGTTTACCGCGCATCTAGCCTTCGTTTGGAGTAACCCTTGGTGCGACTTTTCGCTCACTAGCGACTTTTCTTCTGCTCGCCATGCCACTGCCAATCATTGGAAGTCGGCGCGTTTGGCTCCTTATGCCACCCTCCACACCGCAGTTGGGCGTACTTTTCGGTTGGGAGCATGTAGATGGCACACCCAGTGGGTGATCAACAACCTAACGAATAGCCACTACGAACTTGTGCGTGGTTATCCCCTCCCAGGGTGCAGTATGATGTGGCGCAACACCTGGACGTTTTAGCCCTCTCTTTCTTTCTCATGGGATGATGAGGCAGAAAAAGCTACGGTCGTGAAATCTAATCATTACTTATCGCATATTATTCTCATAAATACTTTATTAATGAAACAACTTAAGTTTTTTGCCACTTTGCTTGTGGCTGCTTTGAGTTTTGCTTCGTGTATCGATGACGAAACTTCCCGACTCACTCCCTCTCCTGCGACTGCATTGGGTGAAGGTGTGTTCATTCTCAATCAAGGTAACCAATATGCCAAAATTGATGGCAGTTATTCGTTCTTTGACTGGGAAACCAATGTGTTGAGCAATAGTGTGTTCAGCACGGTCAATGGTCGTTTGCTGGGTGCAGGTCCACAAGATGGGGTGGTGTATGGTTCAAAACTCTATGTGACGTTGCATGGTTCTAATGCCGTGCAAGTGATAGATGCCAAAACCAACAAGTTGCTTCGCACCATCAGTACCCCTCAGCCTCAGGGAGTTGCTGCTTATGGTGGTCATATCTACGTGGCAAACAATACGGGTCGTGTGACGAAAATCGATACCCTTGATTTGCAAGCCAAACAACAGGTAGAGGTTGGTCCTAATCCTGTGGATTTGATGGTGCGCAATGGCGTGCTTTATGTGAGCATCAGCGATGGTTACAACCTGAAAAATGGTGCTGTAAATGGCAAGCGTCTTGATAAAATCGATTTGGCACGCTTCCGCAAGGTGGGTGAGGTGAAACTCCAAGCCACAGAAACTACCACTCTCGACAATGGTCTCACCCAAACCACCATCACTTCGGAAGGGGTGAATCCCACTCAGATGACCATGGATGAAGATGGTAATCTCTTTGTGGTCTGCATGGGCGATTATGCCCAGATTCCAGCGAAGGTGTGGAAGGTGGACAACGAAGAGAAGGTGAGCGTCTTTGCCAAGGGTAATTTGGCTGCGGCACATCGTCACTCACTCTACGTGATCAATAGTACCACCAACTGGAAAACTGGTGAAGTGGATGTGCAATGGGATGTGCTCGAAACGCGTACGGGTAAGGTGCTCGTGGAAAAATTTGCACAGAAGAATTTGCCTCTCGACCCCATCGCCATGAATGTGCATCCTCGCACAGGTCGCGTGCTCGTGACCTCTCGCGGGTTGCTTGATGCAAAGGCGAAATACACCTCACCTGGTTATCTCTACACCTACACTTCCAAGGGCGATTTGCTCAATCGTTCTACTGTAGGCATTGAACCTTATGCCGTGGTGTTCCGCTAAACGCTGTCCCCCTTCTTGGAGTAACACCAAACAGAATGGTGTCTTCTCCGAGATTGTACTATCGCTTTTGAATCCCTCTTTCAATAAGTGAAAAAAATAGCACGTGTCTTCTGCGACAAAAAAACAGTTTTTGAAACGCAGGACACGTGCTGTTGCTTTTATACACAAAAATCGTAGAGAAGAAGAACGATTTGCCCTGCGGAAATAGCGCATCTCTATATAAAAGATGTGTGAAGGGGCAAAAAAAGCCCTTTTTTCTTGTAATATCTCACTATGTGGCGTAATTTTGCAGCAAATAAAAATGCTATGCAAAAGAATTTAGTCATTGTGGAGAGCCCTGCTAAGGCAAAAACCATTGAAAAATTCCTTGGCGAAGATTTCAAGGTGATGTCTAGTTTTGGGCATATCCGCGACCTAGATAAGAAGAATGACGGAGTGGACCCCGATACCTTCCAACCGCACTACGAGATTCCTGCCGACAAACAAAAGGTGGTGAGTGAACTTCGTGCAGCGGCAAAGAAGGCAGAGACCATTTGGCTGGCATCCGATGAGGACCGCGAGGGAGAAGCCATCTCATGGCACCTTGCGGAAGTCTTGAAATTGGATCCTGCTACGGCACGACGCATCGTTTTTCACGAAATCACCAAGCCAGCCATCCTCGATGCTATTGCACATCCGCGCACCATCGACTTGAATCTCGTGGATGCGCAGCAAGCACGTCGCGTGCTTGACCGTGTGCTTGGCTTCCGCCTCTCTCCCGTGTTGTGGAGAAAGGTGCGTCGCAACCTCTCCGCAGGACGTGTGCAGAGCGTCACGGTGCGGCTCATCGTGGAGCGCGAACGCGAAATTGAGGCTTTCCAGGCTGAAAGTGCTTTCCGCGTGACCGCCTTCTTCGGTGTGCCAGGCGAAAACGGACAGATGGTGGCACTGAAAGCCGAATTGAACCATCGCTTTGCAACGATAGAAGAGGTGAATGCCTTCTTGGAAAACTGCAAAACAGCTGAATTTCGCATCGAGAGTCTTACCACCAAACCCACGAAGCGCACCCCTGCGCCTCCGTTTACGACCTCTACGCTGCAACAAGAAGCTGCCCGCAAATTTGGCTACGCCGTGGCTTCGACCATGCGCATCGCACAAAAACTTTATGAGTCGGGATTGATCACCTATATGCGTACCGACTCGATGAACCTGTCTACGCTCTGTCTCGACACGGCTGAGCCTGTGATTGCAGAGCGCATGGGAGCCAACTATCACAAACGTCGCAACTACCACACCAAATCAAAGGGTGCGCAAGAGGCACACGAAGCAATTCGTCCCACAGATATGTCGAGAGAAGACATTTCGGGTACGCCTCAGGAACGCCGACTCTACAACTTGATTTGGAAACGCACGCTTGCGAGCCAGATGGCAGATGCGCAATTAGAGAAAACTACTGCGCTGATTAGCGTGAGTGGCTCTGAACATCAGTTTGCCGCTACGGGCGAAGTGGTGAAATTCGACGGTTTCTTGCGCCTTTATCGTGAAAGTGTGGAAGAATCGGAAGGCGATTCGGAAGAAAGCGGTTTGCTTCCTCCCATGAGCGAGGGTCAACTGCTCGTGCGTCAGACGATCACTGCACAAGAACGTTTCACGCAAGCTCCTGCACGTTACAGCGAAGCCTCCTTGGTGCACAAGTTGGAAGAACTGGGCATCGGACGCCCGTCTACGTATGCGCCTACCATCTCTACGATTCAAAGCGCGAATATGTGGCGAAGGGAGAAAGCGAAGGAAAACCTCGCTCCTTCGCTGTGGCAACTTTGGAGGGAAATGACATCTCCACAGAGACGCGCAGCGAAAACTTCGGCAGCAATCGTGGTAAACTGGTGCCTACCGACACGGGTATTGTGGTGAATGACTTCTTGCTCAGCCACTTCCCCGAATTTATGGACTATAATTTCACCGCAAAGGTGGAACACGACTTCGACCGCGTGGCAGAGGGGGAAGAAGAATGGACGAGTATCATTCGCTCATTCTGCGAAACTTTCAATCCGCAAGTGGATCGTGTGATGGCAGAACGCACCGAAACTCGCGTGGGTGAACGACACCTCGGCACAGAGCCAGAGAGTGGACGCCCAGTGAGTGTGAAAATCGGTCGTTTCGGTCCGATGGTGCAGATTGGCGGTGGAGAAGGCGATGAAGAAACGCCTAAGTTTGCAAGTCTAAAAACAGGACAAAGCATCACCACCATCACTCTGGAAGAAGCACTCGAATTGTTCAAACTCCCTCGCACTGTGGGAGAATTTGAAGGCACTACGGTGACGATTGGCGCTGGTCGCTTCGGTCCTTATGTGTTGCACGCGAAGAAGTACACTTCGATTCCCAAGGGCGAAGACCCAATGTCGGTGACGCTGGAACGCGCCATCGCACTGATTGAGGAAAAGCGTGCGAAAGATGCGAGCAATCACCTTCGTGCTTTTGAAGAAGAACCCGAATTGGAAGTGCTCAACGGACGTTATGGTCCTTACATCAAATATAAAGGCAATAACTACCGCATTCCCAAAGATCGCCATGCTGAGGCGGCTTCACTCACGCTCGAAGAGTGTATGAAAATGATTGAAGCCGAAGGCGAAAAAGCACCTAAAAAGGCGGTGAAAACATCGACGAAGACTGCCAAGTCGACGACGAAGGCTGCGTCAAAGACCACAAAGTCTGCAACGAAAGCAGCGAAGGCAACTTCTACCACCAAAAGGACAACCAAAGCTCGCAGCACCAAAGCGAAGACTGAAGATTAAATGAGGTGTATCCCTCTCCCTAAAAGTAGCGGCAAATGAAGTGTATCGTGCTCGTAGGTTATATGTGTGTGGGTAAAACCACTGTAGGCCGACAACTCGCTAAACGACTAAACTGCGGATTTTACGACTTAGATTGGTATATCGAGGAACGATTCCACAAGAAGATTCCCACTATCTTTGCCGAAGAAGGTGAAGAGAGATTTCGCGATTTGGAACGACGTATGCTCTGTGAGGTGGCACAGTTTGAGAATATCGTGCTGTCTTGCGGAGGAGGCACTCCCACGCGCTTCAACAACATGGATTTCATGAACGAAGTGGCGGAAACCGTCTATCTCGAAGCGCAGCCAGAAACCATCCTCGAGCATCTGAAGGTGAGCAAAGGCACGCGCCCCCTGCTACAAGGCTTGTCGCCTGAAGAGTTGGACCACTTCGTGCGACAACAACTCCAAGAGCGCAACCCTTATTACCAAAAGGCGCACCACACGGTGAATGTTGACATTCTCGATACGTTCGAGAAAATCACAGATGTGGTGGAGATGATTGTTCAACAACTCAACCTCCCTGTTTAACAGCGCTTTTACGGTCTGATGACCGATTGGGGTTTAATTCCCCAGTGCTTGCTGTAGTCCTGCTACCTATTTATTATTAAGAACCCTACTTCCCCCTATAACTCCACTGACAGACGATGAGAAAATGGCGTATTGAAGACTCCGAAGAACTCTATAATATCAAAGGATGGGGCGTGAACTATTTCGGTATTAACGAGAAAGGTCACGCTTTTGTGCGTCCTCGCAAAGATAACGTAGAGGTAGATTTGTGCGACATCGTGAATGATCTCACGGATCGCGACATCACAGCTCCCGTACTCTTGCGTTTTCCCGACATCTTGGACAATCGCATCGAGAAGACTGCAGCTTGTTTTGAACAAGCTGAAAAGGAATATGACTACAAAGGTGAGCACTTCATTGTCTATCCCATCAAGGTAAACCAGATGCGCCCCGTGGTAGAGGAAATTATCTCCCATGGTAAGAAATACAATCTCGGATTGGAGTGTGGCTCAAAGCCTGAACTTCATGCGGTGCTTGCCACTAACATGGACTCGGACTCGGTGATTGTGTGCAATGGTCATAAAGACCAAAACTTCATTGAGTTGGCATTGCTGGCTCAAAAGATGGGGAAGCGTGTGTTCTTGGTCATCGAGAAGCTCCACGAGTTGGAAATCATTGCACAAGTGGCAGAGCGCATGGGAGTGCGCCCTAATCTGGGTATTCGCATCAAACTCGCTAGCCGCTCTACGGGTAAGTGGGAGAGTTCTGGTGGCGATGCTTCAAAATTTGGTTTGAATAGTGCCGAATTGCTCACGGCATTGACCCGTTTGGAAGAGAAGGGATTGAAAGATTGCTTGCAACTTATCCACTTCCACATCGGTAGTCAGATTCCTAAAATCCGCTTGATCAGTACTGCGCTTCGCGAGATGGCACAATATTATGTGCAACTCCGCAAGATGGGCTTCAACATTGACTTCGTGGACTGCGGCGGTGGTCTTGGTGTGGACTATGATGGCACCCGCTCGTCCAACTCTGAGAGTTCTGTGAACTATTCCGTGCAGGAATATGTCAACGACATTGTCTACATCCTCCGAGAAGCTGCCAACGAAAACGAGGTGCCGCATCCTAACATCATCACCGAAGGTGGTCGCTCTTTGACGGCTCATCACTCTGTGCTGATTTTGGAGGTGCTCGAAACCACTGAAGTACCGCACATGGCAGAGGATTTCCACCCTTCAGAGCATGATCACAAGTTGGTGCACGACCTCACCGAGATTTGGGACAAGCTCTCCACGCGCTCCATGCTCGAAGACTGGCACGATGCCGAAGATATTCGCGAAGAAGCACTTGGTTTGTTCCGTCACGGACTCTTGGATCTCCGCACACGTGCGCAAATCGAAAGCCTATATTGGAGCATCTGTTCGGAAGTGGCAGAGTTGGTGCACCACCAAAAGCACGCTCCCGACGAATTGCGCAAGTTGGATAAGATGATGTCGGAAAAATATTTCTGCAACTTCTCACTCTTCCAATCTCTTCCCGACCACTGGGCACTCGACCAACTCTTCCCCATCATGCCCATTCATCGACTCGAAGAGCGTCCCACGGTGAGCGCTTCTTTGCAAGACATTTCTTGCGATAGTGATGGTAAGATTTCCACCTATGTCAACTACAATCAGCAGACCAACTACATTCCGCTCCATCGCTTTAAGCAGGGCGAAAAGTATTATATAGGTGTCTTCTTGGTGGGTGCTTATCAAGAGATTTTGGGCAACATGCACAATCTCTTCGGTGACACCAATGCGGTGCACATTTCGGTCAATGCCGATGGCTACACCATTGACAAGACGATTGATGGCGAAACGGTGGCTGATGTGCTGGAATATGTGCAATACGATCCGAAACGCTTGGTGCGCCGCCTGGAATCTTGGGTGACACGTGCGGTGAACGAGGGTAAGATTTCTGTCGAAGAAGGCAAGGAATTTATCTCCACCTACCGCGCTGGCTTGTATGGTTACACCTATCTTGAGTAATCTCATCGAGCAACTGAATTAAAGACTCCGCACAAGCTCAGGTTTGTTGCGGAGTCCACCTTCTTTTTTACCATATATCATGGAGAAAGTAGGCAAGGAATCTCCAACCTTTAACATTATGGGCATGATCAAAATAGAGCCTTCTTGGCGCAACGTCTTAGCGGACGAATTTACAGCCCCTTATTTCGCGCAGCTCACTGAGTTTGTGCGTCAAGAATACGCGCAAACGACTTGCTATCCTCCTGGAGGGCAAATCTTTGCTGCCTTCGATCTCTGTCCTTTTGATCAAGTAAAGGTGGTTGTCATCGGACAAGATCCCTATCATGGAGCAGGACAGGCAGAGGGACTCTGTTTTTCGGTGGCATCAGGAGTGAGAATCCCGCCTTCGTTGCGCAATATCTTTAAGGAAGTGGCGGATGATCTGCAACAACCTATCGCTACAGATGGTAGTTTGCGCCATTGGGCAGAGCAGGGAGTGCTTTTGCTCAACAGTACCCTCACCGTGCGCGAAGGCAAACCAGGTTCGCACTTTGGCAAAGGTTGGGAACAATTCACCGATGCTGTCATCGATAGGGTGAATCGTGGTCGAGATCATGTGGTGTTTCTCCTATGGGGGCGTAAAGCTCAGGAGAAGGCGAAGAACATCGACACGCAACGTCATCTTGTGCTCACCGCAGCGCATCCGTCTCCTATGGCATTAAATCACGGTGGAGCTTTCTTCGGCTTGCATCATTTCTCGCAAACCAATGCTTATTTGGTGCAGCATGGTCTTGCACCCATCCAGTGGTAAACCCTGATCGGTGAAGATTTAGCACTCCAGTGTGACTTTCTCTTCATTTCGTCTTTAGAGGTGAGCATCTGCTCTTGCATATTTACAGACTTACCCCCACTTTTATAGACTTTTTCCTTTCATTCATAGACTAACCTACTCATGCTTCCCATTCTTCAAGTGGGCGATGTATTGCTTTCGCCCGATATTCTCACCGAACATTTCTGCTGCGACCTCGAAGCCTGCGGCGGTGCTTGCTGTATCGAGGGAGAAGCCGGTGCTCCGATCACACCAGCCGAGGTGAAAGATTTGGAGCGTGTGCTACCTGTGGTGTGGATGGAACTGGATCCAAAAGCGCGCAAGGTGCTCAACAACCAAGGGGTGGCTTATCGTGACGAAGATGGAGATTTGGTCACGAGCATTGTCAATGGCAAAGATTGCTGTTTTACGTGCTATGATGAGCGCGGCATCTGCTTATGTGCCACCGACCGTGCGCATCGAGAGGGGAGAATCGATTGGGCAAAGCCTATTAGTTGCTACCTCTATCCCATTCGTGAACAACAGCTCTCCAATGGTAATGTTGCGCTCAACTATCATCGTTGGTCAGTGTGCAAGCCAGCAGTCAAACTAGGCAGAGAACTGAAATTGCCTATTTATAAGTTTTTGAAAAATCCGCTGATTCGTCGTTTTGGTCAAGCGTGGTATGATGAACTTTTAGCGTTAGTTGAAGCCTTGAAAGCCGAAGGCATGCTGCCTAAGGACGAAGAATGAAAATGAGACTTCCGAGTTTGGAATAGAAGTCTCGGAGAGAACTGAAAAAAACGTGGGAGATAATCAAATTATCTCCCACGTTTTTTGTTGAAATCTCCTAGCTATTAATGATAGATTTCCTAGATTTTCATGGCTATCCCAAACAACAAGTGGATGGCTTGAGATAGCAAGCGCTAGCAACCCTCTACTCGTTAGTCTTCTTCAGTGGAGATGGGGACTTTGTGCGCATTTTTCACTTCGCCAATGACGAAGATGCTATGCAGACTACCGATACTATCAATCTTGCCTAGCTTATTAAGTACGAAATCTTGATAATGCTCCATATCGCGCACATAGATTTTCATCATGAAGTCGTAGTCACCCGAAGTGTTGTAGCATTCTGTCACCTCGTCGATACAACGTACTGCCTCCATGAAAGCGCGGCTGAGCTGCTGCTGTGTTGTTTCAGCTTGATGTTGCAGAGAGCGATGATAGTGTTACCCACGCGTTTGGGATTCACCACAGCCACATAGTTTTCGATATAGCCTTCACGCTCCAAACGCTTCTGACGCTCGAAGGTGGGAGACGCTGAAAGATGCACTTTATCTGCCAATTCTTTGACCGTGAGTTTGGCATTACGCTGGAGTTCTTTCAAAATCTGGATGTCAATATCGTCGAGTCTTTCCATTTCAATAAGTAGGTTTTGTGTAGAATATTATTCTGTGTGAGATGGGGTGTAATGGCAAAAATAGTATATTTTTCCGAAGTGAGCAAGAAATTTGTCTAGTTCAAACCAATCTTATACCTTTGCATCGTCAAACAGCAAGAAAGATAAAAACTTGTGAGCATGAGTATCTCAGAAAAGCCCCCTTTCGTTCTTGTGATTCACATAGCCCACCAGTAAAGTTTTCATGATTCCCTCACAGAACTTCACCTTGTGTCATAACCACACAGAGCGATTTGATTGCACGTCATCATTTTGATTTGAGACAAGGGATGAAGACTAAAAAAGACAATCGTATGAGTAAGAAATTTGCCCCACACCGCGCCGACATCGTTGGTAGTTTTCTCCGTCCTGCTCGCTTGCATGAAGCTCGCGCTCGTTTTCAACAAGGCGAAATCTCCGCTGCTGATCTTAAACAAGTGGAGGACGAATGTATCACAGAACTAATTCATAAACAACTCGATGCAGGTCTTGAGGTTATCACCGATGGAGAATTTCGACGTAGCTACTGGCACCTTGACTTTACCTGGGGACTCCAAGGTGTGCGACACATCGAGTTGGAGCAGGGCTATTTATTCATGAAACAGAAACCACCCGCGGTTCTTGTGAACTAACTGGAAAAATCTCTGGTGAACACCATCCCTTTGTGGAGCATTTCAAATTTGTGAAGCAGTTTGAGCGTTCTGGGGTAGTGGCTCGTCAGACGATTCCAGCACCAGCACAATTCTATGCCGAACTTTTCCGAGGCAAGAATACAGAAAACACGCTCAAAATCTATCCTAATCAGGAAGAGTTGGTTCAAGACATTGCAGCAGCCTATCGCACCGTTATCCAGGATTTGGCGGCGGCTGGTTGTCGCAACATCCAGTTGGATGACTGCACTTGGGGAGCCTTCTGTGATCATGGCTATTTGCATGAAAAGATAGGCAATGATGCTGATCCAGAGCAACTCAAGTCCGTGAGTCTTCGTCTAAATAATTTGGCGTTAGAAGGTCGTCCTGAGGGAGTGACCATTACGACTCATGTGTGTCGCGGTAATTACCATTCCGACTGGGCATGCAGTGGTCCGTATGATGCTGTGTCGAAAACTCTCTTCGCTCAAGAGAAGGTGGATGCTTTCTATCTGGAGTTTGATGACGAACGTTCAGGAAGTTTTGCGCCATTGGCAGATGTGGCAGAAGGTGTGGATGTGGTGCTTGGACTGATTACCAGCAAACGTCCCGAGCTCGAAGATAAATCGGCGATTATTCAGCGTATTCATAAGGCAGCGCAATATGTGCCTCTGGAGCGTTTGAGCCTTAGTCCTCAGTGTGGTTTTGCGTCGTGTGAGATTGGCAATAAACTCACGGAAGAAGATCAGTGGCGCAAAATAGCCCTGGTGCAAGAAATAGCCAAAGAAGTGTGGGCGTAAGCCGCACAAAGATAGTTGGGATTTGTAGAATGACAGAGAGCTTCGTGAGAGGCTCTTTGTCTTTTTATGTGGATATGCTGAGCAGGCATGCCCCCCCACAAAAAAAGGTCCTTAAAGCCTGAGTCGATTTATTGCTTTGTTGAGCAGAAGGTTTGTTGTGGTCTCGAAGGTGTCGCGGACTAATTGGAGACCGAACGAGATATAAGGTGTCAACAAGAAACTGAAAGATGATAGGAAGTAATCTTTTCTATTACCTATAACAATTTTACGGTCTAATGACCGATTTGGGATTAATGACGAGTAGTACTATTATGTTCTAATGACCTTTTGAGACAAAGGGGAAGAGATGGGAAAAATATCATCATATATAGTGAGAAATAGGTGCAATATTGGGCTATTTCAAATAAACTTCTTATATTTGCACTATAAAATTCACTACATGCAGTGATTGCGATTACGAAGAAATGTATTACCTTTGCTGCTGATATTAGTAACCTCTCAAAAAAAACGACAATGATAGGAATTTTCTATGGCAGCACTACTGGTAACACCGAAGCAGCTGCTCAAGACATCGCCGCAGCACTCGGCACAGAAGCTGTTTTCAATGTAGGTGAAGTAGACGCTGCTTCTGTAGCTGATTACGACACCCTCCTTCTCGGTTCCTCTACTTGGGGTGCTGGTGATTTGCAAGACGACTGGTATGACTTCCTCGATGCTTTGAAGGAACAAGACCTCAATGGCAAAAAGGTAGGTCTCTTCGGTTGCGGTGATTCCGACGGTTATGGTGATACTTTCTGTGGTGCTCTTCGTCAAATCTACGATGCACTCCAAGATTGCGGTTGCACTTTCGTGGGAGCTTACGAGCCAGAAGGCTATCAAGTGACCGACAGCGAAGTGAATGTAGACGGTAAGTTCGTAGGTCTTTGCCTCGACGAAGCCGACGCTGACAACAACCCTGCTCGCATCGCTGCATGGGTAGAACTCGTGAAGTAATAGCTTTTCGAAAATACTCAATCCAAATTTCATACACACGATGAAAATTCAAAAAATCGTAGCACGCGAAGTCCTCGACTCTCGCGGTTTCCCCTCTGTAGAGGTTGATGTAACTCTTGAAAACGGTGTTCTCGGCCGTGCTTCTGTGCCCTCTGGCGCATCTACTGGCGAAAACGAAGCTCTCGAACTTCGCGACGGCGACAAGGCTCGTTACGGCGGTAAGGGTACGCTCAAGGCAGTTGAAAACGTGAACAAGGTGATTGCTCCTGCTCTCGCAGGTCACTGTGTGCTCGACCAACGTGGCATCGATAACCTCATGCTTCAACTCGATGGCACTAAGACTAAGTCTAAGCTCGGTGCTAACGCCATCCTCGGTGTTTCTCTCGCTGTGGCTAAGGCTGCTGCTGCTGGTCTCGGTCTTCCTCTCTACCGTTACATCGGTGGTACTAACACCTTCACGCTCCCCGTGCCCATGATGAATATCATCAACGGTGGTGCTCACTCTGATGCTCCTATCGCATTCCAAGAGTTCATGATTCGTCCTGTAGGTGCTCCTTCTTTCCGTGAAGGTCTCCGTTGGGGTGCTGAAGTGTTCCACGCTCTTAAGAAGGTGCTCCACGATCGCGGTTCTCTCTACTGCAGTAGGTGACGAAGGTGGTTTCGCTCCTAGCCTCAATGGTACTGAAGATGCTCTCGACACTATCATCTCTGCTATCAAGGCAGCTGGTCTTGAACCCGGTAAGGACGTAATGATCGGTCTCGACTGCGCTTCTTCTGAGTTCTACGCTGATGGCGTTTATGACTACACTGAAAAGGAAGGTGCTAAGGGTGCAAAACGCAGCCGTGAAGAACAAGTGGCTTACCTCACCGAACTCGTTACCAAATACCCCATCGACTCTATCGAAGACGGTATGGCTGAAAACGACTGGGAAGGTTGGCAAATGCTCACCAAGGCTATCGGCGACCGTTGCCAACTCGTAGGTGACGACCTCTTCGTAACTAACGTAGAATTCCTCAAGAAGGGTATCGAACTCGGTTGCGGTAACTCTATCCTCATCAAGGTGAACCAAATCGGTTCTCTCTCTGAAACTCTCGACGCTATCGAAATGGCTCACCGCGCTGGTTACACTTCAGTAACTTCTCACCGTTCTGGTGAAACTGAAGATGCTACTATCGCTGACATCGCAGTAGCTACCAACTCTGGTCAAATCAAGACTGGTTCTTTGAGCCGTTCTGACCGTATGGCGAAGTACAACCAACTCCTCCGCATCGAGGAAGAACTCGGTGACCTCGCTGTTTATGGTTACAAGCGCATCAAGAAGGCTTAATCCTTTTTGATTCCCTCCCATTGCAACTCTGATTCTTCCCTAACTCTCTCTCCTTAGGGTTGCAATGCTTAGCGCGACATTTTTGCGCTTTCTACGCCAGCTATCTTCTTTTGGATAGCTGGCTTTTTTATAAACATATTTGGTGGTTTCGAGAGAAATTATTACCTTTGCTTATCGAAAAATGGTATTATCCTTTTTGGACTTGTAGCTCAGTTGGTTAGAGCAACAGACTCATAATCTGGAGGTCCTTGGTTCAAGCCCAAGCTGGTCCACAAAACACTAAACGCATCCGTTTCAAATAGATTGAAGCGGATGCATTTTTCTTTGATAGAAGATTGGGGCAATGAAAAAGGGAGTCTAATCTATGGCTATGAAAGAGCAGTTTCTCTTCTATATTCGATTCGTGCGAAAGAATTTGAGATAGAACAGGTTATATCAGAGCCTTTTTTCGACCCAACAACCAAGGTGAGAGGTGCAGTGCATCTAAAACTCTGCAGACTGCGAGAGCGCCTAGTATGCAGAGCGGCAAGGATAAGGTGAGAAACAACATGCGTGAGGAATCGAATGTAAGATACGGGATGAATATCTTGCACGCCATTGTGAAGATAGGAGAAAAGAGAAATAGGGCAAGTGAATTGCGCCCTAAGAAGAGTGCGGCTTTTTTGATGCATTGGTGAAGAAGTGGGAAAATCGCTAATGCTGCAGAGATAACCAAGTAGACGGTTACTAACCCACCCAAAGAACCTTTGTGGAAAGTCTCTGGATAACAACTCAACCATAGGAGGGCAATGAACGCCAACCATGAGGGACGAAAGACTTGCAGAAACGAGAGTTTACTCTGACGAATGATGACACCCAAAACGAAATACAAACTCACGTCCCATGCCACGAGTTGTACGAATGTTAAGCCTGCCAAATAGAAGCCAAGCAGAATGAGGCGCGATATTGTGCTGCATCCTTTCTGTCGCCAAACGATGAAGTATCCTATGCCGCAAAGAATTAAGGTGTGTAGATACCAATACGGACCGAGTGGATGCACGAAAAACTTCTCTGCAAAGGCGAGCAGTGTGAGGTGGTCTATGCCATCGCGCACAGGCAAGAATGAGGATAGTACGATGTAGCTCGATTCCAAGACGAGATAAGGCACTGCTAACCAAAGTAGGGTGCGTGAAAACTGTCGTAGTGGTCGATCTACCCGCATGAGATAGCCTGAAATGAGAAGAAATCCTGGCATGTGGAAGGTATAAACCCATTGTTTTAGGAGAGGATACCCATCAGCAAAGTATGCAAGGTGGAAAGTCACCATGAGCAATACAAAGAGACATTTGAGGTAGTCCAATTCCTCCATGCGTGATGTCGACAAGTGTGAGTTGTTCTCATTGAGAGGGGAAGTAGAAGATGCTGTGGAAGTGGGTGATATTATCGTGTTCATGCAGTGCTGTTGATCGTGAATGCGCTGCAAATGTAATGATAAGTTTTGGTTTGTTGCCTCCTGAGTTGGAGATTTTCAAGAGATGAGTTATTCTCATATAAAGATTAAGATGAGGAAAAGGCTAGATTGCAGGATAATCTCATCATAGAATAGTTGAAAATTGAAAGTTTTTATGTATCTTTGCTTTGCAGGAATAGCATTTCTCATCGTTTGATGCCATCTGTATTGGCAGGCGTTGTCAAATGTAATGGTGAGCCTCATGAGTAGTGTCGTTTCATCTTCCATTTCTGCTCCCTAAATCCCCCAATCCTTCAACACCCTCTCCCATGACCGACATTGAAATTGCAAGATCAACACCGCTGTTGCCTATTGCAGAAGTAGCACAACAAATTGGTATCGATGCAGAGCAGCTAGAACAATATGGTAAGCATGTAGCCAAAGTACCCCTATCGCTCATCGATGAATCAAAGGTGAAACGCAATCATCTCATTCTGGTCACTTCTATCACTGCCACGAAGGCAGGTATAGGTAAGACCACTGTAAGCATCGGTCTAGCACTTGGTCTCAACCATATCGGCAAACGTGCTGTTGTTGCGCTTCGCGAACCTTCTCTTGGACCTTGTTTTGGTATGAAAGGTGGTGCCGCAGGAGGGGGATATGCGCAAGTATTGCCCATGGAGAAAATCAATCTCCACTTCACGGGCGACTTCCATGCCATCACCTCAGCGCACAATATGATTGCGGCTTTGCTCGATAACTATATCTATCAGCACCGTGCTGAAGGTTTCGGACTCAAAGAAGTGCTGTGGCGCCGTGTGCTTGATGTCAACGACCGTTCGCTTCGTCAAATCGTTACAGGTCTTGGACTGCTACGAATGGTGTTGAGGCGCAAGCCGGATTTGACATCACTCCCGCTAGCGAACTGATGGCGATTCTATGCTTGGCAACCGATGAGGCAGACCTCCGTCGTCGTATAGAGAACATTCTCCTCGGTTATCGCTATGATGGTTCGCCTTTCCGCGTGAGCGACCTCGGTATTGCTGGCAGCATCATGGTGCTTTTGAAAGATTCCCTCCAACCTAACTTGGTGCAAACTACGGAGAATACCCCAGCCTTTGTGCATGGCGGTCCATTTGCTAATATTGCTCATGGTTGCAACACCATCATTGCTACCAAGATGGCGCTGTCGCATGCTGAATACACCATCACAGAAGCTGGATTCGGTGCTGATTTGGGAGCAGAAAAGTTCTTCGATATCAAATGTCGCAAGTCAGGTTTGCAGCCTTCACTCACTGTCCTTGTTGCAACCGCACAAGGTTTGAAGATGCACGGTGGGGTTGCCCTCGATGCTATTACGCAACCCAACTTGGAAGGTTTGAAAAAAGGCTTCTCCAATTTGGATAAGCACGTGCGTAATCTTCGCAGCTTCGGGCAAACTGTTGTAGTTGTGTTCAACCGCTATGCCGCAGACACGGACGAAGAAATGGCACTCTTGCGCCAACACTGTGAGGAAGATTTGAAAGCCCCCTTCGTCATCAACCATGCCTACATGGAAGGGGGAAAGGGTGCAGCCGAAATGGCGCAAATTGTGGTAGATGCCATCGAGAATAATCCTTCGCAACCACTTCGATTCCCCTATGCAGATGAAGATGGATTGCAAGAAAAAATTACCGCGGTAGCTACGAAAATCTATGGTGCAGGACAAGTCACTTTTGCTCCCACGGCTTTGCGTAAACTCAAGCAAGCTACTGAGAATGGAATGTCACACTTCCCTGTGTGCATTGCCAAGACACAGTTCTCTTTCTCAGCCGATGCCACTAAGTATGGTGCTGCAGAAGGTTTCGATTTCCACATTCGCGACATCGTCATCAACGCAGGTTCGGAGATGATTGTGGCTTTAGCTGGCGACATCATTCGCATGCCAGGTTTACCTAAATCCCCTCAAGCCCTCAGAATCGACTATAACGACGGTGAAATCACCGGACTAAGTTAATATAGATATTATTCGCTATGCGTATCGTCATCAACCCTAAATACCAATACCTTTCTGAATACCTCTCACACATCGATGAACATTTCGAGCGTGAGGGACGCGAATTACATCGTGGTCGCAATATGCTTCGTACGCTTCAAGTGGAAGGACTCACTTTGGTCGTAAAACGCTATGGTCGTATGCCACTCACCACACGCCTTGCCACTAAAATTTACAAGAGCAACAAAGCGAAGCGAGCTTATGTTTCGGCACTCATGCTCAAAGAGCGAAGTTTGATGCTCCAGAGCCTGTGGCTTTTGTGAGCTATCGCCAGAATTGGCTCAATGCCACTTACTATTTTGTAAGTCTTCGCTCAGAGTATCGCCATTCTATGGAGGATATTCCTTCTTTAGAACCAGAAATGTTGGAAGAGGTGACGTCTGACTTTGCGCGTTATGCGGCAAGATTGCATACCAATGGTTTCTTGCATCGTGATTTCTCTGCCGGAAATATCCTTTTTGATCTAGTGGGCGACCGTTATCATTTCACTTTGCTCGACACCAATTCTGTGAAATGGGGCAAAGCAGTGACGGTGGAGAAGGGGTGTGCTAACTTTGCTCGATTGGTAGGTACTCCCATGTTCTTCGAGCGTTTAGCGCATCATTATGCCGCTTTAAGAAAAGCCGATTCTGCACAATGTTTAGCTTGGATTTTAGAGGCATGCGATGAATATCGCCGTCGTCCTCACCCCCATCACAATAATATCACGGGCATCGTAGAAGCCTAGCAGTCGAAGGAAAGCAACTACAGCTACCCTTCATTCTAAGGCAAAAAAATCCTCCTCAATCTCGATGATTGAGGAGGATTTTTTGTTCCGTTTCGATACAGAAGTTCGAGTCTCATCCACGCTTCATTTGCCATGGCATCAACCGTCTACGTCCGTATCTTCAATGTTTAAGCGTCAATCGTTGCATATTTCGCATTGCGTTCGATGAAGTCGCGACGAGGCTCCACGTCATCACCCATGAGCATAGAGAATACGTGATCAGCTTCAGCCGCATTTTCGATTGTCACCAGTTTGAGCATACGAGTTTCAGGGTTCATGGTCGTATCCCACAACTGCGTAGGATTCATTTCACCAAGACCTTTATAACGCTGCAAAGTGATGGAGTTTTCACCCTTAGTGGGATCACCATACTTTTCGATGAAGGCGTCTTTCTCGCGATCATTGTAGCAATACTCTTCTGTCTTACCTTTGCGGCAACGATAGAGCGGAGGCATAGCGATATAGAGGTGATTTTCGCGAATCACTTGTGGGAAGTAGCGATAGAAGAGCGTCATAATCAGCGTTGCAATGTGCTGACCATCGACGTCAGCATCCGCCATGATCACGATCTTGTGGTAGCGGAGCTTTTCAATGTTCGCTTCCTTAGAATCCACTTCGCCAGTTTCACCTTCCTTCTGAACGCCAAAACGGATGCCCAGTGCTTGGATGATGTTATTGACTTCGTCACTCTCGAAAGCCTTGTGCCACATCGCCTTCTCCACATTGAGAATTTTACCACGGAGAGGGAGAATCGCTTGTGTTGCACGGCTACGTCCTTGCTTGGCAGATCCACCTGCAGAGTCACCCTCGACGAGGAACAATTCGCATTCTTCAGGCACCTTGCTAGAGCAGTCGGCGAGTTTACCGGGAAGTCCACCACCGCTCATGGGGTTCTTGCGTTGCACGGTCTCACGAGCTTTGCGAGCAGCCACACGCGCCGTAGCAGCAAGAATCACTTTGTCCACAATCAGCTTCGCTTCCTTCGGATGTTCCTCCAAATAGTAGGTGAGTGCTTCACCCACAGCTTGGTTCACAGCACCCATCACCTCACTGTTACCGAGTTTCGTTTTCGTTTGTCCTTCAAACTGAGGTTCTGCCACCTTCACGCTGATTACGGCAGTGAGACCTTCACGGAAGTCTTCACCCGTGATTTCAATCTTCGCCTTCTCAATCTGCTTTGGGCTGTCTCTTCCGCATACTTTTTCAACACACGCGTCACCGCAGAGCGGAAACCAGCAAGGTGAGTACCCCCTTCAATGGTGTTGATATTGTTGACGTAAGAGTGGAGATTTTCCGAATAACTAGTGTTGTAGACAATCGCCACCTCCACAGGGATGCCTTCCTTCTCCGTGTTGATGTAGATTACATCAGGGATAAGTGGAGTACGCATCGCATCTTGGTAGCGCACAAACTCGCGCAGACCTTGTTCTGAGTAGAAAGTCTCGCTGAGTGGCTTACCATTTTCATCGATTTCCTCTCTCATCAGTGAGAACGATGGTGAGTCCCGCGTTGAGGAAAGCCAATTCGCGCATACGATTGGCAAGAATGTCGTAGCGATAGGTCGTAGTGGTGAAGATTTCTGGATCTGGCCAGAATTGTTGTCTCGTACCACGGCGATCCGTTTCGCCCACCACCTTCACTTCATAAAGGGGTTTACCAGTGTTGTACTCTTGTTGGTAGATCTTTCCATCGCGAAACACCTGCGACTTCATGTGTGTCGAAAGTGCATTCACGCAGGAAACACCCACACCGTGCAGACCGCCGGAAACTTTGTAGGAGCCTTTATCAAACTTACCACCAGCGTGGAGCACTGTCATCACGACTTGCAGCGCGCTCACCCCCTCTTTTTCGTGGATATCCACGGGGATACCGCGACCATTGTCTTGCACAACGATAGAGTTGTCTTTACAGATGGTCACCTCGATGTGGGTGCAGTAGCCTGCCAAAGCCTCGTCGATAGAGTTGTCCACTGTTTCGTAGACCAAGTGGTGCAGACCTTTCGCTGATGTCGCCAATGTACATGGCTGGGCGCTTGCGAACGGCTTCAAGCCCCTCAAGCACCTGGATATTTGATGCGGAATATCCCGCTGGTTTTTGTTCTTTTTCTTCCATATAAATGGGTGGTTTATAACGAAGCAAAGTTACAAAATAATTATGAGATAACCAACATCTAATCTCGTGTTTCTCATGCCCCTATATTGGAACTATGCGTAATTTTAGCGTGCTCTCTGAAGCATTAGGGTGCTTGTCAATCGTCTATACGATCTTTTTATTGCGATTCTCTATAAAAAATGCCGCTTTTCTTTGGATGTTTCCTAGGTGATTCTTATTTTTGTATCCAAACTCCGGCTGTTTTCGCCTTGTGTATCCACATCATAATCAGACGCTTGTGATGACTTTTGGCGAAATCCAGTTTTTCTCATACCATAAAACCTTATATGACTATGAATCGTTTTCATCCCTGCTATGCTTCGACGGCTTTATCCCCCTCTTTGGGGGCAGCTCTGCTCCTATTGGGCACTCTGGTGGCGAGTTGTGGCACCATCGACCTTCCCGATGAACCTCAACAGAAAGAGAAACCACACAAAGTGACCATCCACACGCGTGCTGTCACCCCCGAATCGGTGACTCTTCCCATTGAAGTGGTGGCTTTCTCCGAAGGTGGTCAATACGTGTCGCACCAACGACTCAGCAAGGCGGAAGATAAGCTCACCCTCTCTCTGGCAGAAGGGCGTTATCGTCTTGTGGCTTTTTCAGGAGTGGGAGCATACACCCTTCCTGCCGAGGGAGTGACCCTAAAAAGCCCCATTGCTCAGAAAAACATAGCACCTTCAGCGGGAGAAAATACCGATGCTGCGACACTGACCGACAAAGCGCTCACTGGCAATGCCTTGATGCGTGGAGAAGCCGAAATTGAAGTGGGTAAAAAGCGCAACACAGTCGACATCCTGCTCGGTCACACCATGAGTGCTGTGGAGTTTCGCTTGTCGCAAATCCCCGCTGATGTAGAGCAAGTGCGTGTGCGACTTTCTTCTGTTTATGGCGAAATCAACTGGGATGGTCGTTACGCCCAACCCACCACTGCTACGCTCTCTGCCCACCGCACTGACAACAATGTGTGGACCACTGATATTTGTTATCTTTTCCCCACATCGGGCGATAACACCGTTGCGACCATCTCGCTGGTGAATCACGAAGAAGAGCGCAACTATGCCTATACCCTTCGTCAGCCTTTGACGGCTGGCACTCCCTATCGTTTCTTTGGCGCTTTCAAAGCCGAAGCCAAGCACATCGCTTTGGAGGGAAATCTCACTACCACCGAGTGGCGCCCGTGGATAGAGCAAAACTTCTCTTTTGGAGCTACGTTAGTTGATGGGCAGCCTGACCATCCCAATACTGCAAAGCCTGAACAACCTAACCCCAATCCCACTGATCCAAAGCCGTCACCCGACAAGCCCTCGCCACAACCCCCTCACGAAGATACGCCCAATACGGGGAATTTGCAAGGATTTCCCAAAGTCGGCACTCTCTGGAAGGGCAAATTTCTCGTGGCTGCTGTGCGACTCATCACAGCCGATGAGGCAGATGTGATGTTGCTCAGCAAAGAACAGCTGGAAAGTGCCGAATCAGCCTATTCCACACAAGGAAACGCCGAGGATGCTCCTCGCTATGCAAGCAGTTATGTAGAAGATGGAGAAGCGGGATGGAGCGTTCCCACCAAGGAAGAAGCGCAGATTTTGGCAAATAACTTCCATGGCGATCGTCTCAATGCGGTCAATGACGTGCTGAGAAGTGTGCGCGCCACAGAAATCTATGATGTTATTGGCAAGTCCAAAATCCGATATCTTTGCGACGAAGGGCGCACCTCCTTCATGTTTATTGAGCACACCCCCTTCCGCAAGGGCACTCCCTCTGGACAATCTTTCGTCGTGCGCCTCGTCAAGCACGTTCGCGTCAGAAAACAATAAATTCTGCTGCTATGTTCGCTTGATTCTGGGCTTAGCCCAAGCATACACTGTCATAGTCAACCTGCCTTTCGCGTGATAAGCTGCGAAACCGCTATTACTCCTGCTTGTTGACTCTTCCTTTTACAATAAAAATCAAGGTGAAACTCAATCATTTGAGTTTCACCTTGATGATTTTTGTCTAACGTCTGTCAGTCTTCTATTTCTTTCTGAGCAATGCTCTAGCTTGTTCTAGGATGGTGTCTACTCCGCGTTGGTAGTCTTTGCGCGTGATGCTCACAGGGATGTCTGGTTCGATGCCAAATTCCGTGTGTTCCATCTTCGTGTTGTAGATAGGGCTTGCCGAAAAACGGATGCTCCATCCCCCAGGAAGTTCTGAGGAGAAAGGAAGTCCCGAACCGCCACCCGTGTGGTCGCCCATAAAGGTCACGTTGGGCAAGGCTTTCATATACATCACAAAGGCATTGGCTGCACTGTAGGTGCGACGATTTGCCAACACCACGATAGGCTTCTGCCATCGAAGACCCTTCCCCGGTTTTAGGATGATGGGTTGAGGGGGAGAGAAATCGGAGTGTCCCGGTCCAGTTTTGTGAGAAATATAGCCCACGGTCACTTCTTCGTTGGTAAACACCGAAGCCAAAGTCTGTGCAGCGGTGAGTAAGCCCCCACTATTGCTACGCACATCCACGATCAAACCATCGCAGGTGGCGAGGTAGTGCATGATTTCGTGGAGATTTCCAGCACCGATTTCGTTGTTAAATGAGGCGCAGCGCACATATCCCACATTGTCGTCAAAGACCTTGTATTGTAGTCCAGAGGCAAGTTGATACTCTTCTGCCTTTCCGAGTGCGCGGCGCAGCAGACTATCACTAAAATTCACCGGATACGCCTCATACCAGCGAGTGTAGCGTGCCGTGTTTTGGGGAGACCAGAGATTCACGTGCCCATCGCGCAATTCGTTGCACATCTTGCCCAGCACCTGAAACAGCGCTTGTGGCGACATCGAATCCGACACCTGCGCAGCATAGCGTTGGTGCACCTCGTTCCAGTCCAAACCATATTCTTTTTCTTATAGTCAAAGAAACAATAGTGGCGGTCGAAGATGCGCCACAGTGCCTCAAAGTCATCTCGAGGAGAGGTGGAGAATCCTTCAGAGGTGATGCAAGAAGCGCTCATGAGCAGCGTGAAACTACAGCATAAATAGGCAACTATTCGCTGTATGCGTGCAGAAAGTAAAGTCATCGTTTCAAGAATTGCAGCGTTTTGGTGTAACCAATGAGGAAGGTGTGATGCCAAGTATGGCGATCGAGATGGTGCGCAGTGCTTTGTCGGATGTCTGCTTTATATCCTAGGGTCAGACTGCTTGTTCCGAAAGGTATGGAGATGGTCGAAATCAATCGCACCGAGGGAGCATTGAAAGGATGCGAAAATACGACATTCTCATTGGTATGCCCCAAGGTGAAAATCTCGTAATACGACTGACCATAATTGGGTGTGAAGAAAGCACCCATCAGTGGGAGGTCGCATTGCGTGCGCCATGTCCAGTGTTTCTTCCACAAGGTGAATTGTCTCATCGCTACTGCCGAAGCCGAGAAGTCGACTGCCATGCGCATTTGTCCTGGGTTGTTGCCATTGCGCGTGTTGTACGTACCGCCGAAATGCGCTCCCAGCAAACCGCCGAGGGAGAAATTCCAAGTGGGTTGCATCATCACGTGGTAGTGCTGACCATAGTTGAATTGCATCTCTCCATCCCAAGTGGTTGCATTCCCCACTGGATTATTGAGATGCGAAGCATTGAGGTCAAAATAGGTCATTTGGCTCCAGCGTCCTTGCCCACGTCGCATCGTTCGTTCGCCTATTCGGGTAAATCCTAAAGTGCTACCCTTATAGTCCAAAGGCGAAAGATAACTGTCATACACATGATTGTAGCCCACGCCCAAAAGATACGTCCGCTCCACCACACCCGAAAGAGGGGCGCGTTCGGGAGAGGTTGCAACTTGTTGTAAGGTTGCAGCTAGAGAAGCGGTGTTTGCCTCTGGTATGTTTGATAAATCCTTATTTTCGGCTGCGAGCCACAGCGGAAGGCAAGCCCAAAAAGGTGAGGAGTAGAAGGCGCATGGGGTTGATATTTAGGGAGGAGAGATTCGTTGCCATAGGCATCCATTGCCACAACGGCATAGGTGTCGTGCAGCAGGCTAGGCAGCGCAGGAGTATAGTCAAAACGAGTGCCGCGAAGATGGTGCGCCACCAGTTGTGCCCCTCGTTGGGTGATTCGATAGAGATTGTAGACCACTGGCGTATTGTCTGTCACGGGTTGCCAGGAGAAGCGCAATGTTTCTCCCACGATTTGAGAGGTCCACTTCGGACTCGCAGGAGCGATGCTGTCTAGCCACGTCATCGCAGGTGACAAGGCAGGTTGTCGATAAGCATCAGTCACAAAGTCCAGTAAACCTTTGACATTGTTGAGCAAAAAACGGCTGCGGAAGTAAGCCTGACCGCTCATGCCCAGTTGTCGGGTGAAGTTGATTTGTCGCATCACGCGCATCACGTCCCAGTCTTTCTCACGAGGATCTAAAAAATAGATGCCCAATCCCGGAATCACAGGGCGACCGCTCGACTGTTCGTGCCAGTTCACCGCAAAAGGGTAGAAGTGTTTCCCATCGAAATACATCATGGGGAAGAGCATATCCATCCAACCCTCGCGGAGCCATGCTTGCGCATCTTGGTTCACCGCATCGCGAGCATTCCATCCATAGGAAAAGTGGAGGGGAAGATCGGCATATTTGCCTATCGGAGAACAAGACATCTTTACCCAAGGGCGCACACTGCGCACTGCCTCTGCCACCTTACGCACGGTTCGCGTCACATTGTCGCGTCGCCATTGCGCTTTCGGTTGACCGTATCCGTAGTGCGCATAGGTCTTGTTGTCATTAAAGGGGACTTCCTTTTCGGGATAGCGGATATAATCTAGGTGGATGCCATCGACATCATAGTTTTCCACGATTTCTCTCGCCATCGCAGCGATGTGTTCTGCCGTACCGGGGCGACCCGGATCCATCATCCATTTGTCGCCAGCGCGCACACAGAGGTCGGGACGTCGCGCAGGGAGCGACTGTTTGCCCAGTTGTTTCGCCAAAGCTACCGAGCAGATGGGATAAGCCACTAAATAGGCGTGCAATTCCATGCCACGGCGGTGCGCTTCTTCCACGGCAAACGCCAAAACATCGTAGGGCGGAGCCACGCCAGGCGTGCCCGAGAAAGCCCCATCCCAAGGTTCGTAGCGCGAAGGGTAAGCCGTTGTAGAGCGTAGGCGTGTTTGGAAGAGAATCGTGTTGATGCCCGCACGTTGCAACTGGTCGAAGGTCTGACACAAGAGTTGTTTTTGCAGTTCTGCTTTGTAAGCCGTCTGCGCATATTGATGTCCGGGCCAGTCCATGCCACCAAGGGTGCAAAACCATACAGCGCGCACTTCGCGTTGAGGAGAGGGAACGATATAAGGCTGCCCAGCAATCGGGAGTAGACTGCTGAATGTGAGCAACATCGGGAGGATAAATCGAGAGAAAACTCGCATGTAGTAATATTGGTTCTTATCGTTTTATTTCAGTTTCTGCAACTGCACTGGCAATTCTTTGTGGGGAAATCCAGTGTGCAGCAACTTCTTCACCGCTTCTTTGGCTTTGGCTTTCATGCCCAATGCCAACAGCATCTCGGCGCGTGCCACTTGGTAAGACAACTTTTGAGGGTTCTCCTTCACCAACGTGTCCCAGTCCGCCAATGCAGCCTCTTCATTCCCCATTTCGTGATGGAGTTTAGCGCGGGCTTCTAGCAGTTCTTCGTAATTTTCATATTGTAGCGCGTGGTTGAGCCTCATTAGGGCTTCATCATCGCGCTTTAGTGCGTGCAAAGCCTGAACCATTGGAATCAGTGCCTCGAAGGCATTAGCCTCTATTTTCAGGGTATGCTTGTAGGCAGCGACAGCCGCTTCGTACTCTTTGAGTGCGAGGTGACAATCCCCCAAGAGGGTATAAGCATCCATTTCTTCGTGAGGAGACAGTTCGGGCTTATTCTGCAAGAATGCCTTTAGGCTGTCTGCCGTAATTTGATATTTGCCCAAACGATAGAGTGTGTTGTACTGCCAAAGGTAAGTTTCGTTGATGAGCGATTGCAAATTGCTTTTGGGAGCAGACTCAAGGGTGGTCTTGACATTGCCTTTCTGTGCCAACTGTTGCGTCAATTCAGCACGCACTTCACGCAGTGTGCGTTCGGCATCGCGCCATTGTTCGCGCCAATAGTAAATCTTGGCAAGGTTCAAGCGCAACACCGCATTGCTCTCTGCTTTAGGTAGCAAGCGAAGCGCGTGTTCAAGTTCGTGCTGTGCTTGGGGCAAAGAGTCGTTGCGCAATAAGAAGAAAGCCTTCTTCACCGCTTCATTATATGCCAACGAGTCTTGCGTAGCCAGCACGCGATCGCGCGCCATGATGCGCTGTTTGCTCATCGGGTTCTCGTTGGGAGTAGCCTTTGTCACGCGCCCCGTGTGCAAATCAATGGCAGTCTGTGCCTTGGCAACGGTGGAGCATCCGCAGCTGAGTCCTAACAAAAGTAGGACGATAAGCGAAAGTCTGATTTTACACATGAGATATAGGAAATGAGGGATGAAAAATGGATATTCAACCTAATCCAAATAGGTAATGATGAGGAAGATTATTCCTCTTCGAGTGCACCTTGGAGCACTTCATCGATAGTCGAAAAAATCAAATCGGCTTCAAACCCACGTGAAGCAGCATGTCGCACGAGTTTTTGCGAAGCTGCAAACACCGCTTGTTTGTCGGAAGCATCGAAGCGAAGAGAGCGCAATTTGCTCGCTATCACCGCACGGAGCGCCTCGCGATAGGTATCGGGTTCGATCATTTCTGCAAAGCCTCGGTGATGTCACATTGTGGGATGCGTTTCAGTCGCAAGGCTTGTTGGATCTTAAGTCGTCCCCATCGGTCGTAGGCTAATTTGTCGTGCACAAAAGCGCGTGCATAGCGTGCCGACTCGATGTATTTCTCATCCTCTAGGGCATCGAGCACGAGTTCGCGGTCAACGGCAGAGAGGGGTGTTTCTCGGAGCTTCTGTTCGATGTCGAAACGGCAACACTCGCGCCGTGCACATCGGTCGGTTGCCCACGTCCAAGCCGTGTCTTTATCGGTAATCTTCATGCTGAGGGAGGAGAGAGTGGGAGAAAATGGGGAAAGCGGGTAGTTATCGTTTGAGTAGGGTGCGTGCCACAAACCATGCGTGCTGCGCAATAGTTTTGGTGGTGCCGAAATGGCGTTTCATGATGTGGAAACGCTCTTGGAGTGAGGCGCGGTGATTGCGTGTGGTCATCCCTTCTGCCAAATAGTCTGCCACGACGAGGTGCGTGTTGTGGAGGGGGAAGTGCCAAGGTTTCAGCGCGCTGCATGATGCGGAGGCACCAATCGTAGTCAGCCGAAAAACGATAGGACAGATTGTAGTTGATTTCACGTCCTAAGTCGGTGCGCACAAAGAAGGCTTGGTGACACACGAGCATCCCTTGTTGGAAATCCTGCCATCGTAACTGCTCGGGAGGAGAAAGTCGGCGATGACGCAAGAATTGTCCATCATTGTCCACCAAGTCTGTGTCGCCATAGAGCACAGCCGGAAGTAGGCTGTCTGGATATTGTGCGGATTGGATGCTCCGTGCGATGTCGCTGAGGGTGGTGGGGGAGTGGAAACAGTCGCCTGCATTGAGAAACAGCACGTAATCTCCTGTTGCCAAGCGCAAGGCTTTGTTCATCGCGTCATAAAGTCCCTTGTCGGACTCAGACACTACCACCAATTTGTGGGAAGTCGGCATCGCTTCTTGTTGCTTTTCCCAAAGGTGCAAGTGATTGAGGGTCGCATCTTTTGATGCACCATCGATGATGAGATGTTCCACAAAGGGATAGTCTTGTGCACCCACTGAATGCAGGGTGCGCTCTATGGTGTTGGCTGCGTTGTAACACACCGTGGCAATGCTGAAGGAGATATTAGACATTAGACGTTAGAGATTAGACGTTAGAGGGGCGCAGAGCCTTTTTGCTCGTCATGACAAGTATGGCTCGGGGTACTTAGACCAGTTAGACGTTAGAGGGGAGCGGACCCTTTTTAGACGTTAGACATTAGAGAGTAGACGCTAGTGTCTGTATGCCCGCCTTTGGGCTTGGCTGTGATGGAGGTTGGGAAAATCCTATTTTCCCTCGTAGATGGCGAGATATTGTTGCGCCACACTCTGTTGAGAGTAGCAGCGATGCACCTTGTCGAGGGCTGCTTGTTGCAGCGTTGTGGCATCCGACTGAAGCACCCAGTGCAGTCCATTTGCCAAATCTTGCGTGTCTTGTGCGCGCGCCACATAACCGTTGGAGTGATGATCTATCATTTCGGGAATGCCACCTGCTGCAAAACCTACGCAAGGGACTCCGCAAGCTAAGGCTTCCATGATGGTGTTGGGCAAATTGTCCGACACCGAGGGGATGACAAAGAGGTCGGCAGCATTGTAGGTCTGCACGATGCGTTCCACTTCTTCGGTATATCCCACAGGAAAAACTGGGACATCAAAAGACGAGATGTATTGTTCGGCTGCCCCACCGAGGATGAGCAGGGCAGTGTTGTGGCGATAGTCGGGATGCGCTGCCAAGAGTTTTTGGAACGCCTCGATGAGGTAAGGACCGCCTTTGCGCACATTGGTGATTTGTTGTGCCACGAAAAGCACGATTTTCAAATTTGGATCAGTGGGAAGTCCTAAGGCTTCGCGAGCTGCTCTGTGGTCCATGGGGCGAAACACCTGCGTGTCGATGGCATTGGGGATGCTCACCACGCGATGTCCTTGTGAGAGAGAAGCCATTCGCGCTTGTGTCGCCAACCATTGGCTGCAAGCTACGAAGGTGATTTTTCCTTTTCGGTAAACTTTCTCTTTCTGTTTCCACACTTGATGCGACAAGTCTTTGCTGCTGGGATGAGGCAGTTGGGGGCAGTGTCCGCAGGCGTTGTGAAAACCGGTGCACTCTTCGGCATAGTGGCAAATGCTCGACACGGGCCAGAGGTCGTGCATCGTCCACACCACGCGTTTGCCACTCTGGAGAATGCGTTGCAAACTTTTGAGAGAGAGCCAACCTTGGTTGATCCAGTGTAGGTGAATCACATCGGCAGCCTTAAACTCAGGGCGCGTGGTGATGTCTGTGCCCACATTGGCGATGTCGATGGCAAAAAGTCCTTTGCGCGAGAAGCGGAGATGAATGAAGATGACGAGTCGTTCCCATAGGAAGCACCATTTGAGCCACCATTTGCAGTGGGGCGCATGCACGAGCGTATCGCTGGTGCTGCGGTTGCGCACCAACATTTCTGCCTCCACACCATTGGCGCGGAGGGCATCCATAAGGCGGTGGGCGGCAACGGCTGCTCCGCCAGTGGATTCGCTAGTGTTGACGATGAGAACTTTCATCCAAGTGAGAATAGTATATCGGACAAAAATAACCAAAAAAGCGGATATGACCAAATCAAATGCGGTAATCATGTAAGTCAGTAGGTCAGAACGTGGGCACCGTGCCGTTGTCCTCCTACTTATGTATGGGAGGATATGGGGGCAAAGAGAGAAAAATTGGCAGAAAAGTGCAATTAATTCTTTGAATATAGAAAGATTTGCTATGCGTATATTGCAGAATCCGGCGTTTCCGTTCTCGTTTTGTCGAGCATCCAGCACAATAGAGACAACCTCCCTATTCCGTCTAATATCCAACTTGTCTAAGTCCCCCGAGCCATGCTTGTCATGGCGAGCAAAAGGGGTCTGCGACCCTCTAACGTCTAATTTCCTCGTACGCGCGTGACGCGCGCGCCTTCCCTGGAAATTTTGACTTTTTGCTTTCACAACCTTCACTGAAGCGAGGTTTTTCCATGATTTTTATGCCGAGAAAGAGCTGGAGGGAAGTCTGCTTCTTAATGCCGATTTGACCTCTATTTTTCTGGATAAAAAGGTGAATTGTTAAAATGTGTTCGAAATGTACGCGTTATCTATTGTCTTTGAGTGAGTTACAAAGATTTCTGTGAAGGTTGTGAAAGAGAAAAGAGTATAATCCCTTGTTACGCGCGCGCGAGGGACTTGAAAACCTTGATGTTTTGATGAGTTGTCGCAAAATGTTAATTGCTTCGAGTATGCCTTTCCAGGTCTATTCTATAAAGCTCCCAAGTTCGTTCTAAAACTTCCCACGTTTTGAAAAAAAACTCCCACGTTTTTTGGAAAATCTCCCACGTTTTATGAAAAATCTCCCACGTTTTTTGCGGAGCATCTTGAAGAAATCGCTACATTTGTCGTGAGTATTTCCATAGCACCGTTTATGTTCACTCTAATACAATGTCTACTGATGATGTACCGCAGGTTTTTCCGCTGGTGTTTATACAGCGTTCTTGTCGCACTCTGGACGATGCCCCTATCGTCTAGGGCGGTGGCTTTTCGTTATGTCAAAAATTTCATGGTGATGGAGAGTACTTTGTTTTATCAAGACAAAGTGTTGCCCCATGAAGTGGGCGTCTCTACTACCCTGACACATTGTCTGATGGATTCTACCTATGCCGTGAATGTGCTCAAGGTGGATGTTGCTCATCTAAAGTCGGCAGTAATGAATGAGAAAGAAGGAGGATACTATTCTTTGCAGTTAGACTCTTTGAATTTCTGCGGTGAAACTTATCGTAATGTCACGTTTGTGGTGATGGAAACGCAGCAAAGGTTCAAAGGAAAGGTGCCTGATCTCGTGCTGGGCAACAGCATTCTGAGCCGTCGCGCTTGGCATGTTGATTTGCAACGACACACTTTCACTCCATGCAGTCCAGATCGGTATTATGGGAAAATCCGTCTGAAATGCTCAATCGGTAAGAGGGTGGAATATGGTTTCATTTTTCTGAAAGCAAAGGTGGGAGGACGGAAGGTGCGCATGCAATTTTCGCTCAATAAAGGGCTACATCTCTTACCGCATGGGGTGTATGGTTTTCCTTGGCAATCTCTGACCAGAGAAGGAGGGAGCCTTGAACGCCCCCTCTCTTCGGAGACTGTGCCTCTCTATAAGGACGTTGCTACACAAATCGGGGATTTCCACTTCGTCGCGGACTATAGGCTAGGATATCCAGGCGAAGACAAGGAGGGTACATTATATCTCGATGCTTTAGAAGGCAAATCCTTCGTGTTGAACTACCCCAAAAAGGTAATAGAAATTTTGGAATAGGAGCTATTGCTGATTGACTTTACGCTGGTTGCTCCTACGGAAAATATCTCCTCTTTTTATTCCTAATACAAGAGTATTTGCTATATTTGCAAACTATCAGATGGTATTTATGGAATGTCCAACTAATAGAATTCAAGAGGTGCTTATCGAGAAAGGGATTAAGCAAACACGGCTTGCTGAGAAACTCTGTAAATCGTAGATTTCTATGTTGCAACCGTCGATAGCCAAGCCTAGAATTGCTATTTCATATAGCAGAGACCTTGCAGGTTCATCCAAAGAAATTGATTAACACCCCAGATGAGTAACTTTATTATGGCAGAGCATAAAGAATCTATTCGTTTTTTCAACGACCGTGAAGTTAGGGCGGTGTGGGACGAGGAACACTGTAAATGGTGGTTTTTCTGTGCTGGACATCATTGCTGCGATTAACGAGCAAGATGATTACCAAAAAGACGAGAAACTATTGGAAGTATCTCAAAACCAAACTAAGAAAAGAAAATAGTCAGTTGGTTAGTGCTACTAACCAACTGAAACTAAAAAGCCTCTGACGGGAAGTTTTATAAGACAGATACGTTTGATGCAGAGGGTATTTCCCTTTTGGCAAAAGCATATCAACAATACCAAGGCAACAAGCTTTCTTGACTGGTTCCTCTATAGTGATAACACCCTTGACGGACAGAGCAAGAAAAAGGCTTATCAGCTTTTTGAAAGTGGCATCTTAAAGACTGTAGTTCCAGGTACAATCAAATGTTTACAACAAATACACGCTTATCTCTTTGGTGGACTTTATGACTTTGCAGGACAAATCCGCACCAAGAATATTTCAAAAGGTGGTTTTACCTTTGCTAATTGTATGTATTTCCCTGAAACGCTGCAAACAATAGAGCGAATGCCCGAAACTACTTTTGATGAGATAATGGACAAATATGTTGAAATGAATGTAGCGCATCCATTTATGGAAGGCAATGGGCGTAGTACTCGCATTTGGCTCGACCTCATGCTGAAGCGTTCTCTCAAACGGTGTGTGGATTGGAGTCAGATAGACAAGAACGACTATCTCAATGCTATGCGTGAAAGTGTTTCTGATAGTACATATATCAAGGCTTTAGTAAAACCTGCACTCACCACCAAGATTGACGACAGAGAAATGTTTATGAAAGGTATTGATTACTCATATTATTATGAACAGAGTAGTTAAGTGATTACTTAAGAAGTACCACTATCCGCAAGAAGCAGTTGCCTACGCCTTAGAAAATGTTTCCGAACAATGTGAGCAATGGACGGATAATGAACCAGATATTTATTCCGCAAATTAGCTAAAATATATGACATTCACGAGGGGGACATACTGTACTTTCAAAAGAATCTACCATTATGTGCGTTGGCTGTAGACTTAGTACTGTTATTCTAACCCTTTATAAAGATGTCCCTTGGAAGGGATGTGTGGAATGTGGTTACGTTTTTCTCAAAGCAAAGGTGGGAGGACGGAAGGTGCGCATGCATTTTTCGCTCAATAAAGGGCTACATCTCTTACCGCATGGGGTGTATGGTTTTCCTTGGCAATCTCTGACCAGAGAAGGAGGGAGCTTAGAACGTCCCCTCTCTTCGGAGACTGTGCCTCTCTATAAGGATGTTGCTACACAAATCGGAGATTTCCACTTCGTCGCGGACTATAGGCTCGGATATCCAGGCGAAGACAAGGAGGGTATATTATATATCGATGCTTTAGAAGGCAAATCCTTCGTGTTGAACTACCCCAAAAAGGTAATAGAAATTTTGGAATAGGGGCTATTGCTATCGGCACTTCTGTGGTGTTTCATGGGCTGTTTTTATAGCACCACACGAGGTGTTTTGACTGAAACCAACAGCATCTCTGCAAGGTCAAGGGTGACGCTGCAGAGATGCTGTTGGTTTTGATGTGGCATGAGGGCTTTTGGCTGCCCATCAGTCGATGTGGAACTATCGCTAGAAATATCCTCCAAAGGAAACACCCATCATAAAGGCGTTGAAACCAGTGCGACCTTCCATCTTTCGGAAGTTGAGACCTACATACGAGTTCTTCGTGCAGAGATATTGCAGGCTTGCACCGAGGTTGAGAGTGGGGCAAGATATTCTTTGTTTTCATTCGTTTGTCCTTGCACCAGAGCCAGACCGATGGAGGTGACCACGCGCACTCTATCTTTGGAAAAAGAATAGCTCTGAAGGTCGAGCGACAAATAGCGTGGATTGTATTTCCATTCGTACCCGAAGCTGGCACCAGAAAGTTCCAAACCCAGGCGTTTGTTGAAGGTGTATCCTAACGTGAGCGCAGCGGCAGATTTTGCATCTCGTCCATAACGCGGATTGTTGTCGAACAGCACAAATTCATCTACGGAAGAATAGAATTTACCACCTTTCTGCACATCAGCAAAAGACTGCGCAAATCCGCTGAGGGAGCATAGGGCGCAAAGCAAAGTAAGGAATAGTTGTTTCATTTGCGATAAGATTTAGTAAAACTTAGATGCAGAGATATGGTTAATATCTCTTTTAATTGAGGGAGATGAGTGAAAATCTCTGCTGCAAACTTATCATTTCTTATTGAATCTACCAAAAGAAAGTTCACTTTTTTGTTGAAAAGTTTGTATTTCTGTGCTTTTTTCTAGTTTTGAGGTTGTTTTGCTACTTCGTAGTGTGATTTTTTTTACATTCGTCTTTTGTGGGGCGTGTAAAATAGATGAATGGAATGAGTGGAAAACGTCTAAAAGCGTTGTACAGGAATAGAGGACTGTATGATGGACGAAGTAGCAGGTCAAAGCGATCCCTCTGATGGTTAAGGATGTCTGCGATAGTCTTGATAAGCATATTATAAAGTGCCAGAATGTAGGAATATGCTTTTAAGTAACTGTGATTATGAAGATAGCAGAACTGCTTTATCAAGAATATATACTCCTAGTTTAGTAGCAAGCGCAGTGATTATTCCTTCTACCAAGACAGCGTATGCGATGATTATCTTGTGAAAACGTCGCAAAATATGCGGTATTTGGTCGATTCATTTGGTTGTTCCGTGTGATTTTTCTATTTTTGTCGCAGAATATGCGACGTTTAATGCCGCATTTTGTCGCACATAAAAATAAGAAGCTCATGTATATACACGAAAGAGAGAATTGGACGCACTTCCGTTGGGATAATGCTGAGGTATCAAAACTTCTGGAATTAGTCTGTCGTAAGCAAGGTGGGCTTTACGGCAGATTGAGTTCACTCGGGTTTGATAGTAGACTCAGAGCAATGGCAGAGAATCTGACACTTGATGTAGTACATTCCTCTGAAATTGAAGGCATACGCCTGAACGAGGACCAAGTGCGCTCTTCCGTAGCTCGAAAACTAGGAATAGAAAATGTGAAATACACAGCTCCTTCGCACTATGTTGATTCAGTAGTAGGGGTCATGCTTGAAGCGGTGCAAAACTATGATCAACCTCTTAGTAGGGAGAAACTCTGCGCTTGGCAGTCGGCGTTCTTTCCAACTGGCTTCAGTGAAGGTCGTCAGATAGAGATAGGACAATATCGCACTTGCGAGGAACATATTGTCAGCGGTATGTGGGGAAGAGAGAAGATACATTATGTGGCTCCTTCTCCTAATCGCGTAGAAAGCGAGATGCAAAAGTTTATAGCTTGGTTTGATGGGGATGACGCTGAGGGTAGTGTGATTCGTTCTGCAATAGCCCATTTCTGGTTTGTGAGCATTCACCCCTTCGAAGATGGCAATGGTCGTTTGGCTCGCATTCTTTCTGACATGCTTCTTGCACGTGGTGAGAAGAGTGAATTGCGGTTTTACAACATATCCTCTCAAATCAATAAGGACAAAAAACACTATTATGACATACTGGAACGTATGCAGCGCAGCGATGGGGATATCACGGAGTGGCTGGTCTGGTATATGATGAAATTGGTTGATGCGTTGGATGAAGCAGAAGCCATTGTCTCCACCATCTTAAACAAGAGCTTCTTCTGGCAGAAAGTATCCTCCGTAGCCATGACAGAGCGACAGACGCAGATGCTCAATCTCTTTCTTGACGGCTATGAGGCGAAGATAACTTCAAAGACCTGGGCTTCGTTGGCAAAGTGCTCCAAAGACACTGCTATACGCGACATACAAGACCTTGTGGCTAAGCATATCTTGGTAGAAGACATTCCTGGAGCCAAGCGTCCGAGCTATTCCATTGTTTGCGATGCAGAAGACCTAACCCAGTTCTTTACAGATGTGCAGATAACTCTAAAGAACGGCATACCTTATCTCACTGCCCTGTTCAAAGGAGATAGGATATGTGAAAGAGTATTGCCACTCGATGCAGAACGCTATCAAAAAGGAAATCTTCCACTCCCCAATCTGCTCAACAAGTACTGCTCATATTTGATGGCGAATGCCTAAGAGGGGAGCAAGCCTAATCACCTAGTCTTCTAATCTGGATATTGGCAAGTCCAAGGTCAGAAGACTAGTTTTTGTAAAAGGAGAGTAGCTTTTCTTTTGTTTGTTTAGGCTAATATTGGAGGGTATGAAAGAAAAACTTGAAAACTTTTGGGTCTAATACAAAAAAAACTGTAATTTTGCGCTGACAGGCTGCGCAACGTCTAGTGAGTGCACTTGTGCAGCATGGGCTTTTCACAGACCACGCTCTCTTATTTTCAATACTTATTATACCATGACAAAAAGGCTGCTAACCTTCTTCCTCTTCTTCATTTTCTTTTTAGGGAACACCTATGCTCAAAAGCTGGTAGGTGCTCGAGTTGTAGATTATATTACAAACATAGACATCGCAGCAGATTCACTATTAAAAGTGGAACTACTTGCTGCAGATAGTAGTTTCATTGCTGAAGGCTGGGCTGCACGAATGGGTAATGAGCCCAAATACAAAACTTATGCTGAAGCAATAGTTGAACGTGAAGGTTCTTACATCATCCGTGTAAGCCATCCCGACTATTATACCCTATACGCTCCTATACAGATTAAATTTTATCGTAGAGAAAGCAAAATTCTTCTCGGCAAGCTCGCTCTTAAACGTAAACTCAGAGAAAAAACAACAGAGTTGGGTGAAGCTCTAGTGACTGCAACAAAGCTCAAGTTCTATTTTAACAACGATACTTTAGTCTACAATGCTGATGCTTTTATCACTCAGAAAGGTTTTGTGCTGCAAAACATCTTACAAAAAATGCCTGGTCTTACTATCAACAACGATGGTGAGATTCTGTCCAATGGAAGAAAGGTAGAAACGCTTTTGCTTAATGGTAAAGATTTCTTCAACAACGACCGAAAGACTTTGCTTGAGAATCTGCCAGCTTTTATGGTGAAGCACGTGAAAGTGTATGAGAAAGAAAAAGATAAGACATCACTCTTCGAGCGCGAACGCGAACTCAAAGGTTTGGTGATGGACATTCGACTGAAACCAGACTACCACTCCAACTTTTTGTCCAGCATAGATGCGGCAGCAGGCACGGACAAACGCTATTATGGACGAGTATTAGGACTTAAGATAAATGATTTTCATCGTTGGTCTGTCTTTGCAGGAGCTAATAATACCAACCACAACGAAGAGCTAACCCGTAACGGTCAGTTCTACAATATGGACAATGGTATTGGGCAAAAAGATTTCTATAATGCGGGTGTTCTCTACAATGTTGATGAGCGTGAAGGACGCTATTCATTGGAGGGGAAGGCACGCATACAATGGAGTAAAGAAGATGTAGATTTGAAGCAAGTAGTTCAGCAATTCTACGATAAATATCATATTTTTCAACTCGGTACATCTAGCAGTAGTAGTCGAAACTTTTCTTTTCAAACAGAGCATTCTCTCTCGTTGTTTTCTACTACTCCATGGAGATTTACCATCAAACCTTCGTTCTCTAAGGTCACATTGAAAAACCACTCAGAAAACAGTGGTGCGTCATTCGACCGCAATGTTAGTCATCTCTTGGGTAAAGCTTGGAGCGATAGCATTCGTCTATTTTCTCTTGGCGAAACGCTCAACGCATACGGTATTAGTCATGCTAATGTATTGTCTTTTGCACCAACCACAATAACCAATGCAAAGCTCGAAATTGAGAAAAGTATCGACATACCACACACTAACGATAAGCTAACCTTAAACGCATCAGCCTATCGAGCACGTACCACGCTAGAGAATTTTTCGTTGCGGCATGTAGATTATATACGTAATGCACAAACAATCACAACATCAATATCGAAACGAGGACCATGACAAATGGACATGGACTGCGCAAGCTAATTACCTTCTCCGTTGGAGCGATTATCATAGTTTCAGTGGAAAGCTATCCTACGAACGCGATCAATTAAATTCTAGCGACCAATTTTATCAACTACACCATTTGCCTGGATGGACGCTACAATCTGATGTAGAGAAATTGCCAAATAATGATCTTTTACAGCAAGCAAAAGACTCACGCAATAGTAAATCATACCAAGACAGGGGAAACAACCTTGTAGGGGAACTAGGTTATATGTTCCAAAAAGACAAGTATGACTTAAACGTAAGTATTCCCCTACGCTATGTGCATCGAGAATTGAATTTTTTTCAGAAGAATAATGACCAAACCGTCTACCGCTCTCAATTTTTCCCAGACGTAAATGTGCGTTTTGCTACTTGGCTAGGTGGACAAACAGGCTATAATTATAGTTTTAGCTATGAACTTAAGCATGAAATGCCTATGATGCTGCTTCTGGTGCCACAAACAAACGATATAAATCCGCTATTGGTGGTACAAGGCAACCCAGAACTCGATAATATCACTCAACACAAGATAAATGGCATATTCTATTGGGCTCCAACAATGAGACACAATCATACGGTGAATATGAACTACACCTACACCGATGGACTCACCTCTTCCATGTTGTTATACAATAAGCGTACAGGGGTAACAACATCCAAGTTTAGAAGCGTCAACGGCAATCAGTACCTGCAAGCCTCTTTGGAAGACGCAGTGTTTCTCACTCCCAGATACACCCATAAACTCACCAATAAGATTTCCTTCAACTACACGAAAGTGTAGAATACAATGGTCTATCGCTTCAAGAAGCTGACAAACCAAGCACGGTGCATAACTATTATTTCGTTGAGGAAATAAACTATTCATTTACTATTCCAAATACAAAGATACGCGGTGAACTAGCTCCGTATGTTCATTTTCATCGTTCGGCTTCTATTCGCGATAATTTTAAGCCACTTCATGCTACAACCTTCGGTTCTCATGTAAGCATTTATGCGGAACTTCCTTGGTCAATGCGTTTGCAAACAGACTTACGCACCATTAGCCGCCGAGGATACAACGATGAGTCAATGAACGACAATGAGTTTATCTGGAATGCGAACCTCACCAAGGCTTTTTCCAATAAGTTCTCTATAAGCCTTGAGGCTTTCGATCTACTTGGACAGCGCAAGAATGTAGTACGTTTTGTGAATGCACAAAGCAATACAGAGAGTGTCTATAATAATCTACGTCAGTATATTATGCTCCATCTTACGTGGTTATTGAACAAGCGATAGAACATTTTGGGGTAAACGAAAAATCCTCCCATTCTCAAGTTGAGAGTGGGAGGATTTTGTATGCGTGTGGCACAACTTTTCATGCAGGGATGAGAGGTGCGCAGGAACTATTTGAGGAAGTCATCAAAATAGCGGGTGATGCGCTCGTGGAGGTGGAGCATGTCGCGACCAGACATGTTGTGACCTTGACCAGGATAGACAAAATAGTCGGGTTGCGTGCCTGCATCTTCGGCGGCGCGGAGGAACATGAGAGAATGTTGCAAAACGCAGGTGGGATCGTTGTAGCCTACGATGATTTGCAACGACCTTTCAAGTCTTTGGCGCGATTGACGAGGCTAGCAGCTGCGTAGCCTTCGGGGTTGGATTGTGGCGTTTCCATATAGCGTTCGCCATACATCACTTCGTAGTATTTCCAGTCGAGGACGGGACCACCGGCTACACCGACTTTGAAGACGTCGGGGTGGGTGAGCATGAGGTTGGTGGTCATGAATCCACCGAAGCTCCAACCGTGGACACCTAGGCGATTGGCATCGACATAGGGCAGCGAAGTGAGTTTTTCCACACCCTTCATTTGGTCTTCCATCTCAATCTTGCCGAGATGGCGGTGAGTGCAGCTCTCGAAGTCGAAACCACGATCGCCCGAACCGCGGTTGTCGAGGATGAAGAGGACATAGCCGCGATTCGCCATGTAGTATTCCCAAGGGCGGGCTTGATAGTTGAACGACTCCTTGACGTTGGTGGCATGAGGACCGCCATAAACATAGACCACAGCAGGATATTTCTTTGTGGGGTCGAAGTCTACGGGTTTCACCAAACGATAGTAGAGTGGGGTCTTCCCATCGGCAGCGAGGATAGAGCCATTTTCTACTTCAGGCATGGTGAAGTTACGCCATGGATTTTCAGCATTGAGGAGGCTGGAGAGGGTTTGTTTCTTCTCGGTGCTCTTGATGTCGATGTGGCGGTAATCAGTAGGGGTGCTCCAAGTGTCGCGGAGATAGCGACCGTTTTCAGAAAGGCTAGCGCGGTGTAAACCTACGCCATTGTCTAACAAAGTGCGGCGACCGGTCTTGAAATCGACAACGTAGAGGTTTTCGCGGATGTGTCCGCTCTCATTGGTGCGAACGATGATGCTGCGCTTTGCGGTGTTGAATCCGAGGAGGTCGAGTACTTCAAACTTGCCCTGCGTGAGTTGGCGGAGCATCTTGCCGTTGGTGTCGAAGAGGTAGAGGTGGTTGAAGCCATCGCGCTCGCTTTGGTAGATGAACTTGTGGTCATCCCAAGGGAGGAAGGTGAGCGGATTTTGAGGTTCTACGAAACGTTCGTTAGTCTCGGTGTAGAGCGTCTTGAGGCGTTTACCAGTGGTGGCGTCATAAGCCACGAGGTCGCAACGCTTTTGGTTGCGTGGCACCTCCATGATGTAGAGGGTTTTGCCATCAGGACTCCAAGAGAGGTTGGTGAAATAGCGGTCGGTGACATCGCCTAGTTCCAACCAAACGGTGCGGTCGGTGGCAGGAGAGAAGATGCCAACAGTGACTTTGTGCATCGCCATACCTGCCATGGGATATTTATCGGGGTCGGGTTGAGCAATGCGCACTTCTGGGCTCACCAAAGTGTTGACTTGTGGATAGTCTGTCACCATGGACTGATCCATGCGATAGAAAGCGAGTTGGTCGCCCTTGGGACTCCAGAAGGTGCCTTTGTGGATGCCAAACTCATCGCGGTGAACAGAAGTGCCGTAGAGCAGTTCGCGGTTGCCATCGGTAGACACTTGGTGAGTGCGACCGTCGGAGGTGGTGACAAAGAGGTTGTAGTCTTTGGTGAAAGCGAGGGAACGAGAGGCATTGCAGAAGTCTTGATGACCGATGCCTCTTTGGAGCGGAAGGTTCCAGACGATGGCTTTTTGCTTCCAGTCGTAGGCTACAATAGCCTTGGCGAGTGTGATCTTGGCTATGGTCTTTGTGCCTTCGGGGAAGGTGGTGCCGATGAGATTGTGAACTTTGCCATAGCGAGCAGTGTCGAGGACGCTATTAAGGGCAGCGAGATCGAAAGCACCTGTCCGTCTGTGCCGAGCTTTTTGCCTTTCGCATCGAGAATCATGCGCACATCGTTGACATTGGTTTGCACTAAAGCATCGCCCCACCATGTGGTTTGAACGGATGGGGGTTGGAGATTCCAGTAGTTGGTGCCGCCCCACATGAGATCATCGAGAGTGGGACGTTGTTTGGTTTGTGCCATAGCAGTGAGATATAGAAATGGCAGAAGCAGGAAGAAGAGAAATTTGTATTTCATGCCAATATGATAGTAGGTTTTTGTGAGGTGTGGGGAGAAAATTGTTCATTCCCACAAGCTGATTTTGCCAACTTGTGGGAATGATGTAGGGGGTGAATCCTTAGTCTTCGCGACGTTTGCGGAGATTTCCACCGCGATTGGGGCGAGAGAAACCGCCTTCTTGACGGGGCTTGCGGTCGAAACCACCGCGCTTGTCGTATCCGCCTCGTCTTTCACCGCGGTCGCCACGGTCGCGATCACCGCGGTTGCGGTCGCCACGTCCTTCAAATCTGTCATCGCGACGCTTGAAGTCGCGGTTACCGCGGAAATCGTCACCTTCTCTGCGTGGAGCACGAGAGAAAGAACGGCGATCGTCGTCGCGGCGTTCAAACTTGCCGCGGTCGCCACGGGCTGCGCGCTCTTTGGCAGCTCGTACGCCTTCAAAGGCACTGTGACGTGCACGGAGGGTGCGGTAGGTGGCTGCGAGTTCGGGGTCGTCGGAGAAATCGAAACCTGAGCGGTAATCGCTGTCTTCATAGCGAGGACGGCGATCTTCGTAGCGGTCTTTGCGGTCGAAGGATTTGCGGTCTCTGTCGAAAGGTTTGCGGTCTCTGTCAAATGATTTGCGCTCTCTATCGAAAGGCTTACGTTCTCTGTCGAAGGAGCGTTCACCACGATCGGAGAAGTCGCGGTCGTCTTCGTCATTGAAGCGTTTGCGAGAAAATTCGCGTTTGCGACCATCGCGGAAGCGACCCTTTTCGCTCATGCGCTGACGTTCGGCATCGGTCTTCACCTCGTTGCCTTCTGCACGGAACTGGTCGAGCTTGCCATCGAAGGTGACATACTTGCGGAGTTCGCAGTCGAGAGAACCATTGTTGAGCGGTACGCGGAAAGAGGGGCGTAGGCGCATGTCGTCGAACAATTCTTCCTTAGAAGAAATTACCCACGCATCGCAACCTTGGCAGTCTTTCTTGAGCTTGGTGCCGAGTGTGCGGTAGATTTGTGAGAGATCTTCGGGACGAAGACGCTCACCATAGGGAGGATTGGTGACGATGATAGCCTTTTCGCAGCCTTCGGGAAGGGCGAAGTCGCGGATGTCGCGCTGCTCGAGTGTGATGAGGTCTGCCACGCGTGCAGCCTTGGCATTGTCTTGTGCAGCTTCGATGGCGCGGAGATTGAGGTCGTAGCCGTAAATCTTGTGATTAAACTCACGTTCGTGGCTGTCGTCGTCGAAGATGTTGCTGAGGAGTTCGGGATTGAAGTCTTTCCAGCTTTCAAATCCAAACTTGCGGCGGAAGATGCCAGGATAGATGTTGCGTGCCATGAGGGCGGCTTCCACTAAAATTGTGCCCGATCCGCAGAAAGGATCGATGAAGTCGCTGTTGAAGTCCCAGCCACTCATCTTGACCAAGGCTGCTGCGAGCACCTCGTTGATGGGAGCTTCCACCGTAGCCGTGCGATAGCCACGGATGTGGAGGCTTTCTCCGCTGGAGTCCAAAGAGAGCGTGCAGCTGTCTTCTGCAATGTGCATGTTGAGGCGGATGTCGGGATTGGCAACGCTGATGTTGGGACGCTTGCCCGTATTTCCATGAAATAGTCGACAATCGCATCTTTGACCTTGTAGGCAACAAACTTAGAATTGCGGAATTCGGTGCTATAAACGGTGGTGTCTACAGCAAAAGAAGTGTCGAGATCGAGAATTTCGTTCCACTCAATTCCCTTCACTGCCTTGTAAACAGCTTCCGCATCCTTGGCGTGGAAGTGGAGAATGGGCTTCAACACTCTGACTGCCGTGCGGAGGCAGAAGTTGGCACGGTACATCATTTCTTGATTACCCGAGAAAGAGACCATGCGGCGACCGATTTGCACGTCGTCGGCACCGAGTTCGATGAGTTCCTGTGCCAAAACTTCTTCTAGACCTTGGAAAGTTTTGGCGATGAGTTCAAAAGTTTGTTGCATTAAATGGGCAGTTATTGCAGATAGACTGGCGAATGTATAAGCTAGTAAGGAGCAAAAATACAATTTTGTGGCGACTACACCAAAGAATCGGCGCAATATACGCGCAAAGAGAGTGCAATCTCTAGAAAATATAGAGATTGTACCCTCTTTTTCTCATCAGTGTTGCACTGAGGACTGTAGAATGCGGTACTCGCGTTAGACTTGTTGGAAAGCAGCAAAGATGGCTTCGGCAGTCTCTGCCATTTTTTCTGGTGCAACTTCCAATTTGGGTTTGCGGAAATCCATATCTCCTTCTTCTTTCAAGGGAATGAGATGGATGTGAGCATGCGGTACTTCAAGTCCAATCACAGCCATACCCACTTTGCGGCAGGGAAGCACCGTCTGGATGGCGCGCGCTACACGCTTGGCAAAGACCTGATATTCGGCAAGGAGTTCGTCATCAAGGTCAAAGATATAGTCTGTTTCTTGACGTGGTATCACCAAGGTGTGACCGAGCGCTACGGGGTTGATGTCGAGAAAAGCGTAGAACTTGTCACTCTCTGCGCATTTATAAGAGGGGATTTCTCCAGCAGCGATTTTGGAAAAGATGCTCATATTCAATGGATATATAGAAGATTCATTTGAAATGTCTAAAATGACGAGTACGATTATGGATTATTTGCGACTACCCACTACTTGTGGTTGTGGAGCGTGCAGATTCTCTTTATTTTCTAGGGTTTGAACTGTTCCGCGGATGCCATTCCATGACCAAGCATCGAAGGGATCATTAAAGTCACTGAGCCCATAGTTACCCCAGAGGCTATAGTTCAACTTGCGGAGATTGAATTGAAAACGAGAATCTCCTGCATATCCTGTGAAATAGCGGTTATTGAGTTCGTAGTCATAGATACGTACGTTGAGTGCAGGTTCTCCTGGATAGTTGAGATAAAGCACTCTACCAATCACCTCCCACACAAAGTGGTGATAGCGTTGGCGAAGCGGTCCGTAGTTATAGAAGTCAATTTGCTTCCCGGTGCCGCGTCGAGCATTCCAATAGTCGCTTTGGAAGAGAATATAAGAATGGGTGGCGTCAAATTGCGTTGCGCGCTGCGTATAAGGATTGACAGCGGTGTAGTACATACCGAAGTCGCCTTGCCATTCTCCAGCGATGATATTGGAGCGCACGCGGTCGCCATCGTATTCGTTGTCGATGTAAAGCTCACAAGAGGAGAAACTCAGCATTACCAGCATTAACATTGCGCAAAACGCGAAGAGGGAATTTATTTCTTCATAATTTAGGGTTGCTATGTGGAAAAAGGTGGATGTCTTAGAAGCAAATGTAAGGTATTCGCTGTTGATTGCCAAACTTTTGCCATAGAAAAACGCTTTCTCCCATCAAATTTTACATTTTAGAGGAGAAAGCGTTGTCTTAAGTTGGTGAATTATCCACTAATCTCTGTGAGAAGAGGGGAAAATCCCCAATATTGTTGCACTCCATTGGGAGTGTTCTCGTTAATCAACGGAGATTTTGAGAATCTCAAGCTGAATCACGCCACGAGGCGTTTGTGCATCTACCACGTCGCCCACCTTGTGACCAAGCAAGGCTTGTGCGATGGGAGTGGTGCTCGAAATTTTTCCTGCGCGAAGGTCAGCTTCACTTTCGGAAACAATGGTGTATTTCATCACTGCACCAACCTTCACATTCTTCATCTCCACAGTAGAGAGGATTTGCACCACGTCGGTGCGAATCTTGGAGGTGTCGATGATTTTAGCAGTTGCGATGGTCGCTTTGAGTTCATTGATTTTAGTTTCGAGAATTGCTTGGGCTTCTTTTGCTGCATCGTATTCTGCATTCTCGGAAAGGTCGCCCTTATCGCGTGCTTCTGCAATGGCAGCAGAGGCAGCGGGACGGTCGATTTGCTCCATGTGTCGGAGCTGAGCCACGAGCTTGTCGTAGCCTTCTTGGGTCATATACGCCATGTTGATGTGATATGTCTATCTTATGGGTTGCTAATTAGGGAAGCGCTTCTCAAGGGTGGGAAGGAGCTTCTAATCGGTAGGAAGAAAAGGCTTATGCCTCTTGGGAGTGGGATGAAGGAGCGGGAGCAGCATTGCCACCTTCCTTGTTTTCTCCCTGTGAGGTGTTGGAGCGATTACCACCACGGCGGCGGTTGTTTCCACCACGACGTCCACCGCGCGAACGATTGTTCTTGCGCTTTTCTTCGGGGTTGCTAGCCTTTGCCGCTTCATTTGCCTTTGTCGCATTAGCTTCATTAGCTTTTGAGGCACTGGTTTCGCTAGATGGAGTGGTGTCTACTACCATGAAATCATCAATGTCTACATCGAGTTGGAAGGTTTCTGCCAATTCTTGCTGCATCTTCTTCACTTGACGTTGACGCGCTTCTTCCTTGCGCTTCTCCGCTTGTTCTTGGAGCTTGCGTTCTGCCTTCTGAGCGCGGTGGCTCTGCTCGGCTGGAGGCAGAGTCGTGTTGGTGAAGTCAGCCGCGCTTTGTCGCTTGTTTTGACGACGCGCGCGCTTCTTCTCTTGCTCGGTACGCACACGAGGAGCAGGCTCTTCGGTGGCGTTGGTAGCTTCCTTGTTCTCTGCTGCTGTATGCTCTTCGGTGTGCTCAGTAGGCTCTTGAGTCACTGCTTCCACAGCTACAGTAGGTTCTTCTGTTGGCTCTACAGTGAGAACAGTCGCTACCGCATCTTCCTTCAATTCTGATGAGGGAGCTATAGCATCACGGAAGTTTTGAGGAACAGCTTCTGTTGTGTTTGCCAAATTATTGGGCATTTCAGGCGCGACTTCTTCCTTTTCGGGAGTGGGTACTGCGTTCACCTCCTCATTCTTGCACTTTGAGGAGCCACTTCTACCGAGTTGGTAGATTGATCCGTAGTGAAAGAATGAATCTCCTCTGTAGAAATAGGAGTAGCAGCAGGAGTGATTTCGCAAGCGTGGTCGGCTGCTTCTGTCCACTGATCCAGCTCTTGTTGTAGGTCTTCAAGAGTCGCCTTCGGAGTCTCAGGGACAGGTTCGGTAGCCACAGCTTGTGGTTCTACTATTAAGTTTTGCTGCTTTTCTTCGGGCAATTCCACAAACTCGACTGTAATGAGTGTGGGTGTTTCTTCTTGCTTTTGAACCTTCTCCTTGCTTTGATCCACAGCAGGAGTTGCCATTACTTCTTCAGCCGTTGCCTCTGTTGTTGGGGTAGGTGTAGGCTTTACAACTTGCTTAGCACGGGGCTTTTCTGTAGAGAGTGTGGGGGCATTCTTTTCAGCTTCAACTTTAGTTTCTGCTAGGGCTGTTACCACTTTAGCTACTTTTTCTGTGGGCTTTTCAGTAGCTTGTTGAGGTGCCTCTGCCTTTACTTCAGACTTTTGCTGAACCACCGCATGCTTGTTGGATTTCTGTTCACAAGTGGCAGCTTTCTGTTCGTTACGTTCTTCTTGAATTACGGGTTGAGTTGTGCGTTCTTCACGTTCGCTCTTACGCTCTGAGCGTTGATTTTGCTGCTCTTTGTCGGCATTTTTACGTTCCTCACGATTGTGCTTTGAATTGTCGCGCTCATTCTTACGCTCCTCCTTGTCAGATTTGCGTTCATTGCGCTTTTCTTCACGAGCCGCATTTTCGTTCTTTCGCTGGTTGCGCTCTTCGCGTTCAGCGTTGTCGCTGTTGCTCTTGCGTTCGTTGCGATCGGCTTTTTCATTTTTGCGCTCATTTTTGCGCTCAGCACGCTCGCCACGATTGGTGTTGCGCTCATTCTTAGCCGTACTGCGCTCTTGGGCTATCTGCTCGTCGATTTCAGAGATATGAGGAAGGGCAAAAAACTCCTCCGCTCCCATAGCGGTACGTTTCTCTTTGGCACGGAACATTGCATCCAAGAAGTCTGCATCACGACGCATCTGGGTGAGTGCGTCTTTGGCTGCTGCTTGGTGGCTCTCTTTTTTAGAAAATCCCTTGCCTTCTCCAGCAGGGATACCTTCAATGACCACAGTGGTGTGGAAAGATGGGCTTGTGCTGTTAGAATTGTTGGAGATGTTGTCGACAAAATCAAGGTGGATGCGATTTTTCTGCTTCCATTCCAAGAGTTTACTCTTGAAGTTCACCTCCTTATTTGCCACCGTGTCGAGGTCAAGGACTGCACCGATGATGCGTTTCTCGACAAATTGAAACGCATAGCGGAAACCGCGGTCGAGATAGATGGCACCCATGAGGGCTTCAAAACTGTTGCCCTCGAGATAAGAATTGTGGGTGCGACCATGTGTTTGGCTTTGGATGAGGCGGTCGATTCCCAGTTCTTTCGCCAGTTTGCCGAGCGATTCGCGGGAAACGATTTTAGAGCGCGTGTTGGTGAGAAATCCTTCGCGCTTGTTGGGATATTGTCGATAAACGATGTGGCTCACGACCGTTTCGAGCACGGCATCGCCGAGGAACTCCAGACGTTCGTTGTTGAGAGGCTTATTGCCGGTCTTCTTAGAGCGGTATTCGTGAGATTTATGGGCAAAGGCTGTGCGGTACAAATCGATGTTGTGCGGACAGAAACCCATGATTTGATAGAGGGCGGAGCGAAACTCTTTGTCTTTGCTAAAAAAGAGTCTGGCTCTGTCGAAAATATTTTTCATACGGAGTGGAAGTTGGGCGACACAAAATAGTTTTGTACGCTTAACCGATACGAGGTATCAGCCAAGCGTACAAAGAATTATATCAAAAGTTTGTGCGATGTGTCGACCAGACTGGGATTAGTCTTGATACTTCTTCACGATGCAGCAGGCATTGTGACCACCAAATCCGAAGGTGTTGGAGAGGGCAGCACGCACAGTGCGTTGTTGAGCCTTGTTGAACGTGAAGTTCATGTTGTAGTCAATGTTTTCATCGCGGTCGTCCTCATCGTGGTTGATGGTGGGAGGGATGATGTCGTTTTGCACTGAGAGGCAGCAAACGATAGCTTCCACTGCACCAGCAGCACCGAGGAGGTGACCTGTCATAGACTTAGTAGAGGAGATGTTGAGCTTGTAAGCATGCTCGCCAAATACCTTGCTGATAGCTTTTACTTCTGAGGGGTCGCCCACAGGAGTTGACGTACCATGCACGTTGATGTAGTCGATGTCTTCGGGGTTGAGCTCAGCATCTTGGAGGGCGCGTTGCATCACGAGGCTTGCACCGAGACCTTCGGGGTGAGAAGCGGTGAGGTGGTGAGCGTCGGCACTCATGCCGGCACCAGCCAATTCGCAATAAATCTTCGCACCGCGAGCCTTAGCGTGCTCGAGTTCTTCGAGGATGAGAATACCAGCGCCTTCGCCCATCACAAAACCGTCGCGGCTTGCGCTGAAGGGACGGCTTGCGCGTGTGGGATCGTCGTTGCGGGTAGAGAGCGCGTGCATAGCATTGAAACCACCAAGTCCACCAGGGCTGATAGCAGCTTCAGCACCACCAGTGACCATCACATTAGCTTTGCCCAAACGGATGAGGTTGAAGGCATCAGCAATGGCGTTGGTAGAAGACGCACAAGCCGAAGTTGTGGTGTAGTTAGGTCCGTGGAATCCATATTGGATGGAGATGCGACCAGATGCAATGTCTGCAATCATCTTGGGGATGAAGAAGGGGCTAAATCGAGGTCCCTTTCTTCGTGGGTGCATGCGTATTCGCTGATTTGTTCTTCAAAGGTGTGGATACCACCGATGCCCACGCCGAGCACCACGCCGATATTGTCTTTATCGACAGTCTCAAGATCTATACCGCTGTCTTTCACAGCTTCCATTGCTGCCACGAGTGCATATTGCTCATAGAGGTCCATTTTGCGAATCTCTTTGCGGTCAATGAAATCTGCTGCCTCAAAATCCTTGATTTCGCAGGCAAAATGCGTTTTGAACTGAGAGGCGTCGAATCCTTTGATAGGTGCGGCACCGCTTACACCCTTGAGAAGGTTGTCCCAAGTAGATTGAATATTGTTACCAACAGGGGTAATTGCACCAAGACCGGTGACTACTACTCGTTTAAGTTCCATTGTGAGTGTGAGTTGAGGTAGTGAAGAATAACTTCTACGCTTGATTGCGCGGAAGCTAGTCTGCGCTAACGCAGTAAACTAAATGTGCTAATATGTAGGCAACACAAGGAGCCTGTACACATTAGCACATTCAATCTGCAAGGTGGTCGTGCGTGGCGACCTTTCCTTTTTGGCGCAGGCTAAGATTACTTGGCGTTAGCTTCGATGTATTCGATAGCCTGACCTACAGTAGCGATCTTTTCAGATACTTCTTCGGGAATAGTGATGTTGAATTCCTTTTCGAGATCCATCATGAGCTCTACTGTTTCGAGAGAGTCAGCACCGAGGTCGTTGGTGAAGCTTGCTTCGTCCTTAACGTCAGCTGCGTCAACGCTGAGCTTCTCAACGATGATAGCCTTTACTTTCTGCAATTTCAGACATGATTGTTGTTTTATTTTGGATGAGTAAAATTATCTATTTACGTAATTACGGCTGCAAAGGTAAGCCTTATTTTCAATACTCACAAATAATTAGGGAGGAAAATGCACATTTTTTGCGCAAATACCCCCTGTTTGTGCATTTTTCGCCCCGTTTTTGGCATTTTACCAGCAGCTTGAAGGCTCGAAAGGGTGCACAAACCTACGCAATGTGCTATGATAGTGGCGTGCGAGGGCTTAGCGTACGGCGATACACTCGATTTCCACACGAGCATTCTTGGGTAATGTCTTCACTGCTACGGCAGAACGAGCGGGGAAAGGAGCAGAGAAATAAGTGGCATACACTTCATTCATCGCTGCGAAGTCTGCGAGATCTGCCAAGAATACTGTAGTCTTCACCACATTGGCGAGGGTGAGACCGGCTGCTTCGAGCACGTGCTTGAGGTTGGTGAGCGATTGGTGGGTGAGGGCTTGGATGTCGCCTTCTGCAAATTCGCCTGTTGCAGGATCGATGGGGAGTTGTCCGCTTACGAATACCATGCCACCAGCTTCGATGGCTTGAGAATAAGGACCGATGGCGGCTGGAGCTTGGTTGGTTTGGATGGGAGTTTTCATTGTAGTGGTTTGTTGTGGAGGACATTCCTCCGTGTGACAAGTGCAAAGGTATGAAATGTTATTGGAAACACCGAGAGTCTGTCCGAAAAAACAAATGAATGCTATGTACAAACAGCGATTCTGTAAAGATTAAAAAGCGAAGACAGTGAAACGCTGGTGAATAGATTTGCGAGTTTGTGGAATGTTTTGTATTTTTGTGAGTGCAAGAAAAAGACAAAGAACGAAAAACGGATCGTTGCTTTGTTGAATGTTTTTTCGTAGCACTTAAATACTAATATAAATGTCCTCATTCCCAAAATTGCGTCGTGAACTTGAATCTGCAGTGGGTAAACCGCTGCAAACTTCAAGAGATTTTGATTGTCTCTCCAGAATGATTGCGGAGCGGATGCGAGAACGCATTTCGCCAACTACACTCAAACGTTTGTGGGGGTATCTTAATGAGGAAAATAACCCTCGGAAATATACGCTCAATCTGTTGTCACGCTTTTTAGGTTATCGTGATTTTGAGCATTTCAGTCAGCAGCAAGGAGTGGTGCAGAGTGGTTTTTGTGGAGTCTGCTGTACTTTATACTGATGAATTGTGCAAAGGCGACAAAGTGTTACTCAGTTGGGCACCCAATCGCAGGTGCGAATTGCGCTATTTGGGAGAAAAATAAGTTTGTGGTGGAGAGTGTGCTTAACTCAAAACTTATGGTGGGTGACACGTTTGTGTGTGCTCAGTTTTTTTCACAAAAAGAATTGCTCATCGTTTCTCAACTCACGAGAGAGGGAAAAATGATGGGCAACTATGCAATGGGTAAACAGGGTGGTGTGATGTGGAGCGAAATCTAGAGCATGAGATTTGCTGCTTATTTTGTTCCCTTTTTGCGTAGAGAATACGCTTCATAGTATTTCTTTAATTGCGCCATCCAGTGATTGCTGTGATGGTTCATCGAATAAAACATCAATTCAGCATAAATCGCGTTTTGAGTCGTTTCATCAAAAGGTTGTTCGTAGGCAAACTTTTTGATTTTAGCATAATACGTGTCCATTACACCGTCCATCTTTTTGTTTAGTCGCATATATCCCTCATCGGTGTTCCAGTCAGGGTCTTGCATCAAGGTTTGCATTTCCTTTGCATTGTCATCAATGAGGCGTTTTCCATGTTCCAACGCAGTTCGCGAAGCATCATTCCCCCAACCCAACCCTGCATTCGGTGCTGTTTTAGAAGCTGTGGTTTGTGTTGAAGGAGATTTCGCAGTGGAAGCAGAACTTTGCGAAGCCGTTCGAGCAGATGGTGAAGAATTCGGAGAATTTTGCGAAGCAGAATGCGAAGCCGAGAGGGAAGGAGCAGAAGATTGAGATGCAGAAGTGGGATTATGTTGCGAAACACCCTCGTTTTGCTGCGAATTATTCGTTTCTTTTCCTCCTATTTCTTTTTTTTCTCCTGTACCCAAGAGATTTCTCCCATTTTCAAACGTTTTTGTAGCAGCATTTTCTGGTGCAGACCATTCAGGAAATTGTTGGCGCACCCATCCTCCACCGAGTACGATGGTGCAGATCCCGAAGAGAAGCACGGCAATCCATCTCCAGAAAAACATTTTTTCTGCAAGAAGCAGTTTTTCTGCCACTTCCTCCACGTTTTGAAAGCGCGAATCGAGCGAACCACAAGCACGTTGCACCACCGGATTCGACCACCTGCCAAGTTGGAAATCCTCGATGATGCGTCCCAAACTATAGATATCGGCACGCTGATAGTTGATAGTGGCTGAAGCCTCCACGGCTTCTACGGCTTCCACTTCCGGAGCTCTGTAACCCACCGTTCCAGCAGGCACTTTCATATAGTCGAAACTGTCGGTATCTGAGAGTCCGAAGTCAATGAGTTTTACGTTGTTGCCTCGGTGAGTCACCATAACATTCGAGGGTTTCAAATCGCGGTGAGCCGTTTGGTGTTGATGCACATAGCCTAATGTTGTGATCAACTGGTGAAGCACCCTCAGTTTCTTTCTTCGAGTGCGGTTCTTTCAGCCATTCTCCGAGCGTCACCCCATCAATCCATTCCATCACGATGCTCAATCCCAGTTTGTCCACCTCCTCGATGCTCACCACATTGACGATGTTTGGGTCTTGCAGCGACGCCATAATGTCAAACTCTTTGCGGAGCATCGACACAAAGGGTTCGGTGTTGCGCACCTTTTCCTCCAAACTTTTGAGCACCCACCAGCGCCCATTGCGGCGCGCTCGGGAGATGACATTGTATCCTCGTGCCGCAATGGTGCTGAAGTCGGTGAAAACGCTACTGGTTTCCACCACCTGTTGTTCCATAAATTCAGAAGTTGAGATGCTGTCTTGCTTCATTTAATCTTTTTGAAAAGTGTACTATCCAAAAAACAAATAGCAAATAGCGATAGCTGCAATGATGCCCGCAAGATCGGCTAGCAAACCAGCAGTAACTGCGTGTCGAGTGTGACGAACGCCCACGCTGCCAAAGTAAACCGCTAAGATATAGAACGTAGTGTCGGTGCTGCCTTGGAAAATGCACGAAAGACGACCCACAAACGAATCGGCACCCTGCGTTTGCATAGCATCGACCATCATGCCACGCGCCCCAGAACCTGAGAGAGGTTTCATCAAAGCAGTGGGAAGCGCACCCACCCATTGTGCATCGAGTCCGCATTGCGCAACGCACCATTGCACCCCGCCGATGAGTGCATCCATCGCACCACTGGCGCGGAAAAACCCCAATCGCCACGAGCATTGCCACGAGATAAGGGATGATGCGCACCGCAGTGTCAAAGCCTGATTTTTGCACCCTCCACAAAGGTTTCGTACACATTGATGCGGCGGCGCATACCAGCGAGAAGGAAAGCAATGATGATGGAAAACAAAATCACGTTTGCCGCAGTCGTCCCCACCAAATTCATCATCTTTTCGTTGAGCGAAGCCATACCATAGATGATGCCAGCCACCACCACACTCGCACCACCCAAAGTGAGCAACAGAGTGCGGTTCAAGAGGTTGATGCGCTGAAAGAGCGCAGTGACGATGATGCCCGACAGCGTGGAGAAAAAAGTAGCCAACAAAATCGGGATGAACACATCCGTAGGATTTGCAGCCCCTTGTTGCGCTCGATACACCATAATAGAAATGGGAATCAGTGTCAGTCCGCTCGTGTTGAGGACCAAAAACATTATCATTGCATTCGTAGCGCGTTCCTTGTTCGGATTCAGTTCTTGCAATCCCTCCATCGCCTTCAGTCCCAGCGGAGTAGCCGCGTTGTCCAGTCCCAACATATTTGCTGAGAGATTCATAAAGATGTTGCCCACCACAGGGTGCCCTTCTGGGATTTCGGGAAAAAGGCGTTTGAAAAGTGGTCCAAGCCATCGTGCCAATATCGCCACGACACCGCCCTTTTCACCGATGCGCATAATGCCCATCCACAGCGACAACACTCCCGTGAGTCCGAGAGAAATTTCAAAAGCTGTCTTGGCAGTGTCAAAGGTAGACGCCATAATGTTGGGAAACACTTCTGTGTCGCCAAAGAAGAGCAATTTCACCACTGCAATGACAAAAGCGATGAGGAAAAAAGCTAACCAAATGTAGTTGAGTACCACTGGAATGAAGAATTAGAAAGACGTTATTGGGGAATTATACCTTGTAAAAGAGGGCGCCATCGAAAGTGATGGCTTCGTCGTTGAGAAGTTGTGCGATGGCTTGCTGCACGCGGTGCTCGTCGAGGTGGGCAAACTGGAATTCACTGGCTGCATGTCCTTGTCCGTCTGCTAATACCTGAAGCAGTTGTGCGCAGAGTTCCTCGTTGCTGGTGGTCGAGAGTGGATGGTCTTGGCACACGTCGCAGAGACTGCAAGGCGTGGAGTCCGTCTCGTCGAAATAGGAGAGAAGCAGTTGGCTACGACAAGTGGTCGGGTCGGTGCAATAGGTGAGCATGCTGTTGATGCGGTGCTCATATTGTTCCAGACGCTTTTCGTAGACTTCTGGTGTGAGTGCCAATTTTTGTCCATCCACCCGAGGCGTGAGATAGGTCACTGTAGCCACATTCTTGCGAGGGATGTAGTGAATGATGCGCTCAGCGTTGAGTGCTTTGAGTGCATGATAGACTTGATGCTCGGTGAGATCGCACTTTTCGGCAAGGGTGTCTTCTTCTATAAAGATGTAGTCGGAGAAAATACCAGTGTATTGGCGCAAAAGTGTGGTGAGCACCTTGTCGCCACGGCGTGCGCGGAGGTGAATGCGGTAGAGTTCATCGCGCTGCACAATCATCATGATGCGCGATTTTGTGTCGTGTTTGTCGGTGTAGGACAGATAGCCGGCGCGCTCCAAGATGGTGAAGGCATTGACCACGGTGAGGGGGAAATGCTTGAACTTGGCGCAGAATTTTTCTAAATCAAATTCGCGAACTTTTCCCTCGGCTTCGCCCTCTCCAACTTGGAGAAAATAGGCTACATCGTCGTAAATCTCACGCACCTTGTCTTTGGCAGGGAAGGTTTGTCCTATGCGTTGGGAGAGACTTCGGGTGTCACGGGCATTGAAGAGGAGGATGGAGCGAGCTGGTGCACCATCTCTGCCGGCGCGTCCAGCTTCTTGGAAATAGGCTTCGATGGAGTCGGGAGGGTCGAGGTGCACCACCAGTCGCACATCGGGTTTGTCGATGCCCATGCCGAAAGCATTGGTGGCAACCATCACACGAGCTTCGTCGCGTTGCCACGACTCTTGGCGAAAAGCCTTGTCTGCTGTGGGGAGACCAGCGTGGTAGTAGAGCGCGGAAAGCCCTGCTGCTTGGAGGGCGAGGGCTGTGTCGCGCGTGCCGCCACGCGAACGGGTGTAGACGATGGCAGAACCTTCACTTTGTTCCAAAAGTTGGATCAAATCTCCTAGTTTGTCGTCACTCATCTGCACGATATAGGTGAGATTGAGACGCGCAAAACTCATGCGGAAGACGCGTTTCTCTCGAAAGCGAAGTTGTTGTTGAATGTCATCTACCACGAGATTAGTGGCAGTAGCCGTGAGAGCGAGGATAGGTTTTTCTGGTAGTAGTTGGCGGATTTCCTTGAGTTGAAGATAAGAAGGACGGAAATCGTAGCCCCACTGCGAGATGCAGTGCGCTTCGTCCACAGCGATGAAGCTCACCTTCATATAGTTGAGCTTGAGATGGAAGAGGTCGGTGTGCAATCGTTCGGGCGAAAGATAAAGAAACTTGTAGCGCCCGAGAATCACATTGTCGAGTTCTTGGTTGATTTCATCGCGTGATAGCCCCGAATGGATGGCAGTGGCGCGGATGCCCTTCTTGCGTAGGTGTTCCACTTGGTCTTTCATCAGCGCAATGAGCGGAGTAATGACCAAACACGTGCCTTCCATCATCATGGCAGGCACCTGGAAGGTGAGACTCTTACCACCGCCTGTGGGCATGAGTCCGAGCGTGTCGTGTCCTGCCAATATGCTGTCGATGATGTCGCGTTGGATGCCGCGAAAATCTGGATAACCCCACACACGCTGCAGCATGATGCGTGGATCGGTGGGAAGTTCGCCAGACTCGTTCGTGCCGATGGTGGCTACAGAAGGGAGTGCCGAGGAGGGTGGCACGTAGTCTGTCGGCATTTCTATGGGCGCACCCAGCACCTCCTGCAGATGTTGGTCAAGTGCAGAGAGAGAAAGTTCATCGAGAGAGGAGTTTTTCGCTCATGAGGTGGGAAGATGAATAGAAGTTGCCGGAGGTTTTTTTCGTGCTGCGCAGCGTGCTGGTGTGTAATCACGTAGCGTTAAACGCTCGAGGAATGTGCGTCGGTCATAAAGGGGCAAAGGCGGTGAGAGCGTGTGAAGAGGAGTGTGCTATTCGCAGGGGCGAATGTCCTCGATTTGCAGTTGTACCTCACCGCGTTTGTGGCTATTTTCTTCGATGGCGTAGCAGATGTCGAAAGCGCGACGCGTCTTGATATAGCGAGCTTGCGAACTCTGTCCGAAGGCGATGCCGTTCATGATCGTGTTGGACTTGTTGTCCACCAACTCGAGTTTGATGTGTTCTTGTCCGCGACCGACTACTTTGGAGGTGCCATAGTCGTAGACGCGGTGCGTGCAGAAGAGGGGACGCTCATTGCCAGGACCGAAGGGTGCGAATTTGCGCAGCTGTTGATAGAAATCGAAGTTTACATCTTGGAAATCTAAGACAGCGGTGATGTCAAGACTGGCTTGCGTCTGTTCGTCGAGGATGTGTTGGGTCACATATTCTTCAAATCTTCGGGTAAACTCTGCCACATTCTCCGCAGGAAGTGTGAGTCCGGCAGCATAAGGGTGACCTCCGAAATTCTCTAGCAAATCTGCACAGCTGTGAATGGCTTTGTAGACATCAAATCCAGTGACGGATCGTGCAGATCCAGTCGCCATGTCGCCCGTGCGTGTCAAGACCACGGCAGGACGATAGTATTGTTCGGTGACGCGAGAGGCTACAATGCCGATGATGCCTTTGTGCCACTCTTCGTTGTAGACCACGATGGCACGACGTTCTTCCAAACCTTCCATCTGACTCACTTGGTTGGTGGCTTGTTCGGTCATTTGGCGGTCAAGATCCTTACGCGCTTCGTTGTAGAGATTGATGTGCGAGGCTTGTTCTAGAGCTACTTGGTAATCTTTTTCCACCAGAAGTTGCACCGCTTCTTTTGCATTCTGCATGCGACCAGAAGCGTTGATGCGCGGTCCAATCTTGAAGATGATGTCGTTCATCGTGAGTTCTCGGTCGCGAAGTCCACACACTTCGATGATGGCTTGAAGTCCGATGGAAGGATTGGAGTTGAGACGTCGCAAACCATGGTGTGCCAGAATGCGATTTTCCCCCATTATTGGGACGATGTCGGATGCGATGGACACGGCACAGAGGTCGAGCAATTCATGGAGTCGATTGAACTCAATGCCATTGTTGGCGGCAAAAGCCTGCATAAATTTGAATCCCACACCGCAGCCCGAAAGATGCGTGTAGGGATATCGGTTGTCGCGACGTTTGGGGTTGAGAATCGCCACTGCAGGAGGGAGTACTTCGTCGGGCACGTGGTGATCGCAGATGATGAAGTCGATGCCGAGTTCTTTGGCATAGGCTATCTCGTCGATGGCTTTGATGCCGCAGTCGAGCACAATGATGAGTCGCACGCCCATTTCTGCCGCAAATTCCACTCCTTTGCGCGATACACCATAACCTTCATCGTAGCGATCGGGGATGTAGTAATCTATTTGAGAGTAGTGGTGGCTAATGAATTTATAGACCAATGCCACTGAGGTGACGCCATCGACATCGTAATCTCCATAGACCATGATGCGCTCCTTACGTGCAATAGCCTCGTTGAGACGCTCCACAGCCACCTGCATGTCGTTCATGAGGAAGGGGTCGTGGAGGTCGGTGAGTTGGGGGCGGAAGAATCTCCGAGCTTCGAAAGGAGAATAGATGCCACGATCACGCAACATTTGACCAAAGACGGGATGCACACCCACTTGTGCGGCAAGTCGGGTGGCTTCGCTGAATTCTTCTGGGGAAGGAGTGTGGTGGTTCCACTTATATATCATGGGGCAGGGGATTTTGTGGAGAGCAGTTCTCCCTGTGTGGAGATAGAAATCAGTTGGAAGCTATTTTTACCTTGACCCTGAATGAGGAAACATGCTTCGTAAATGAGGGGGCTCTTCATCTTTGGGTGATGCCCATTCTTCTTGAAACAATGAGGTGGAGGTTTCTAGCAACTGAACTGATAGACGAAATGAGTCGTATTTCGGCACGCTAAGTTAGTGATTTTTTTTTGAGTTGTTGGTCGAAAATAGAGAGGTTTTTCCAGATAAAAAGCAAACCCACCCTTGTAAAACTGTTTACACGGGTGGGTTGTAAGGAGGGTGAGGGATGAACCTTGTGAGTTAGGGAGAAAGGGGTAGACCGTTTAGCTCAAAAGTTCTTTCACCTTGGTGCTAATGGCGCGACCATCTGCTCGTCCTGCCAAGCGTGCAGAGGCTACACCCATCACTTTACCCATTTCTTTGGGAGAAGTGGCGCCTACTTCTGCGATGATGTCGCGAAGTGCAGCGGTGAGTTCTTCATCAGTGAGCGGTTGGGGGAGGTAAGTTTCGATGACTGCTACTTCTGCCAATTCGCCTTCTGCAAGGTCGGGGCGATTTTGCTCCGTGTAAAGTTGGGCAGTATCGCGACCTTGTTTGGCAAGTTTTGCCAAAATCTTCATCGCAGCCTCGTCGGTGAGTTCACCATTGTTGCCAGGTGCGGTTTTGGCTTCGATGAAATACTTCTTGATGTTGCGCAACGCTTGGGTGCGCACTTTGTCTTTGGCCTTCATAGCGGCCATGATGTCTGTGCTGATTTGATCGAAAAGCATAGCAAAATAGTAGATTGATGGTGAATCAGTGAAGAGAGTTACAGTCTTTTTTGTGGGACTGCATTTACTCAAGCATAATCTCGATGGGATGACTGCTTCCTCCGATTTCGTGAAGTTTAACTAGGTCATTGTCTGTGCGGCGCACTGTGGCACGTGCCTCAAGTTGGTGCACCAGTTCTTCGTTGTCCAACTCTTCATCGGCAAAGATGTAGATACGCGGACGGCGGCGCGACTTTTCGTTATTGGGATCGTAGTAGCGACCTCGACGGTCGTCGCGAATCTTTTCTTGTTCGCGAGTTTGAGGAGTTTCTTCTTTCTCTTCTGGGTTTTTGTGGAAACCAGAGGCAATGACAATCACCTTAACTTCGTCTGTGAGTCGAGGGTCTTCTACAAATCCAGGCTTAAAGTCAGGATTGGTCTTGAAGCCTTTCATGAAGTCGTCTACTTCATTGAGTTCTTCAATCATGAGTGCGTTGCCCGTGCTCTCAGGAGGACTGAAGATGGCAAGGCGCAACGAGAGACTCTTTTGCACATCCGTGTCGTTGAGAAGGGGAGAGTGGAGTGCACTTTGGATGGCTTCACGCAGTCTGTGTTCTCCTCTGCCTTCGCCTGTAGCCATAATCGCAGCCCCACCTCCGCGAAGACAGGTGTCGACGTCTTGGAAGTCGAGGTTCATGCCGAAGAGTCCTTGGCGACCGCGCATCTTTATCACCTCTACGATGGAGTTTACCGCGTTGGTGAGCGTTTGGTCTGCCTTGCGGAAGGCGTTGAGCACTGAAAAATCGGAATATATCTCGAGCAATCGCTGATTGTTGATGACCAACAACGTATCTACTTCTTGTGCAATGCGTGCTACACCATCAAGGGCTTTGTCGATTTGCTTCGGCATTTCAAACTTGAAGGGGATAGTGACGATGCCCACGGTGAGGATGCCCAGTTTCATGGCTTCTCGAGCGATGATTGGCGCAGCTCCTGTGCCAGTGCCACCTCCCATGCCCGCCGTGATGAAGAGCATGTTAGTGTCGGTGCCGAGAGCCTTGATGATTTCATCCACGTGCTTCTCCGCAAGTTCAGCACCCTTCTCAGGGCGTCCGCCAGCTCCTAAACCCGGACCGAGCTGCACTTGGTGAGAGATGGGAGAATCTTCGAGTGCTTTGGAGTCGGTATTGCACACGATGAAGTGTACTCCTTCGATGCCTTCACGATACATGTTGGCGACAGCATTACCACCGCCACCTCCTACGCCAATGACCTTGATATTGGCAGGGAGAGCCGGTGCTGTAGGAGGCAATTCTATATCGAGAGACGAGTTGTATAATTGTTCAGACATATAGTGTGACGGCGTTAGGTGAAATAGATGATGCCTTGCGGTGAAGTACTTGTAAGGTGAATGCCGGAGAAGTTACAGCTGACGAAGGAGTGGAGATTAGCTTTCGATAATCTCCATACCTTGTGTCTTGCTGCGGATTTCACTGAGCTGTTCTTGGTACGGCGGCAAGTGGGAATCGCTTCAACGAGAGAAATCAATTCTTCGTTTTCCAAATCTTCTGGTTCAAAGTGATAAATCTTGTAGAATCGTGGTTGAACTCCCTTTGGATTGTTCGTTTGGTAGTATTGTCCACGACGTTCTGCACGTTCGTTCTCCTCTTGAGCGTTGCGTTGCTCTTCTTCCGAATTCTTAGCTGCCAGGTGTTCTTCCATGCCAGGGATGGCATTAACGTCGAAGCCAGTGGCAAGAATCGTCACTTTCACCTTCTTACCCAAGGTGCGGTCGATAGATACCCCCCCATTTGGTTTCGACATCCTTGCGGAATTCCGACATAAACTTGTCCACCTCGTTGATTTCTTCCATCATCAACTCTTGAGGTTCGTTGTCTTCGTCTGGGAGATCGTTGAAGGAGATCGAGAGGAGAATCTTTGTCGAACTCTTGATGTCGCGGTTGTTGAGGAGCGGAGAGTTGAGCGCATCTTCGATGGCTTCTCTCACACGGTTCTCACCTTCTCCATATCCTGTGCTCATGAGGGCGATACCGCCTTGGCGCAACACGGTGCAGACATCTTGGAAGTCTAGGTTGATGATACCATGCATCGTGATAATCTCTGCGATGGATCGTGCAGCCGTAGAGAGTGTAGTGTCCGCTTTTTCAAATGCCGAACGGAAGGTCAGGTCTGGATACACCGTGCGCAACAATTCATTGTTGATTACCAAGAGCGCATCTACCTCCTTAGCGATAGCATCTACTCCATCGAGCGCTTGGTCAATCTTCTTGTTACCTTCAAATTGGAAGGGAATAGTGACGATACCCACGGTGAGAATGCCGCGCTCTTTGGCTTCGTGTGCAATCACGGGTGCTGCGCCTGTACCAGTACCACCGCCCATACCTGCAGTGATGAATACCATCTTGGTATTAGCATCCAGCAAAGCGCGAATTTGGTCGATACTTTCATTGGCAGCCTGATGAGCACGCTCGGGGCGGTTGCCAGCGCCAAGACCATCTTTCCCAGTTGCACCTTGTAAGGTACGGGAGAATCCTGCAGCGCTTTGGAGTCGGTGTTACAAACTGCGAAGTTCACCTCTTTAATACCCGTGCGGTACATGTAGTTTACGGCATTTCCACCGCCACCACCCACACCAATCACTTTGATGATGCTGGGAGTTGTGGCAGGATTGCCCATGTCTAGAATCATGTTGTCGCTGGGAACCTCGGGAGCTGTCTGATGTACATCGACAGAGCTTGTCGCGGTCTCAGAAGCTTCGTTAGTATCTGGAAAAGAGACAGTGATTTCAGTATCAAAACCCATATCGATGATGGGCGTCTCTTGGAAATTATCGTTATTCTCACTCATAGGTGTAGAGAAGTTAGGAAGAAGGGACTATGATGAAAAGGGAGAAATGGACTTAGCCACTAGCGTCAAGCGGAGGGTATCGAGTTGCTTGCGTTAAACTCAAAAGGGAAGGGGTATATCAAAACAGTTGGTTTTAGATGATGCCCCTTGAGTAGTCTGTATCCAACAACCCTTCTCGAGCTGTGCGTTCCGAACACAGAGAAGCTAAGTATTCTAGTGCATTATTCGTTGTCGCTGACCAAGGAAGAAAGGTATTTTCCTGCGCGCTTAAACCAGCTGTCTTTTTTGGGCTTTGGTTCCTCTTGTTGTTCTGGCGTTTCTACAGCAGGAGTTTCGGGAACTTCAGGAGTTGCGTCCTGTGTTTCTTCGTGTTCTTCTGGGAACAACAAAGGTTGTTGAGGAGTCACGCGTTCGCCACCGTTGCAGTTGATTTCGCCGGTTTCGATAATCGCCAATCCCACGTTGTACGTTCCGCTTTGGTTGAAGCGGCTGTCGTCTGCAGTCACGCTCAATCGAGGAGGTGTGTTCACGATGCGGAGGTTGAGATCTTTGAAGTGTTGCTCAAATGCCTTGTTGATATTGCGCAGTTGGGCAGCTCCGCCAGTGACAATCACGCCATTAACGAGTTTGTCCAAATCTATATTAGCACGTTTGGCTTGTTCTGCCACGTTTTGTACGATTTCTTCCACACGCGCCTCGATGATTTCTAGCAGATTCTTCTGGCTATATTTGCGACCGCCTTCGAGAGTGATGTGAGACTCTTCGCTTTCTTCCAAGTTTTGGAAATCAGGATAACCATAAGTACGCTTCAATTCCTCAGCGCGATTTTCGTCGCAGTTGAACACTTTCACGATGTCCTGAGTAATGTTGTCGCTACCCAACGGAATCACAGCTAGATGACGCAACAAACGGCTCTTATACACTGCCACAGTAGTAGTTTGGCTACCCATATCCACGAAGATGCAACCCGAGTTGCGTTCTTGTTCCGTAGGAATCACGTTTGCCAAATCGGTAGCAGAAACAGTGAGTTTTGCGATGGTGATACCAGCGCGGCGGAAGCACGTTTCGATAGTTTCAATCACCGTGCTATTGCAAGAGATGTTGAGGAAGTCAGCGCGGATGTTGTCGCTTTGCATGCCCACGGGTTCGTTAGTTACCATCGAACCCACGCGATATTCCAGAGGAATAGCTTCCAAATAAAGATGATCATTGCTGCGCGTCTCTTGGTTGTGTTCGAGCACCATGCGCACCACGTCAGATGTAATGGTTTCGCGTGAACTAAAAGGTAGGGTCACGCTATTGGTGATAGAGCGAATGCCCATACAATTCACCGATACATAGAACTTTCCTATGTTGTAGTTGGTTTTCTCTTCCAGATGTTCTTTGATATTCTTCAAGCAGTTGGTCATTTTCTCTAAGTTGTAGACACGACCTTTGCTAATGAACTCTGAGGAAAGTGTGGAGATGAAGGAGAGCACCTTGATGCTACCGTCAGCGGTCTTCTGACCTACGATACCAGTAGTTTGGAATGAACCAAGAACAATGGCTGCAATGAAGCTGTCTTGTGGCATAGGAAGATAGTTTTCTTATTATCGGTTGTGGAAGAGTGTTTATAGTGAAGTTCAGTGTCTAGGCACTGAAGCACGAGTCGTCTTTGTTTGACTGTATCGTCAAAGAAAAGGAGGGAGAGAAATGTTAAGGCTGTTGTTTGATGCCAATCACCTGATTCTCATACGCCACCGAGATGGCTTGATAGCGGTTCCAGCCCACGTTGGGCAACACCTTTTCATAGAAAGCGCGAAGGTTGTTGAGCTTTTGGTCAAAATTCTCCGCTTTTCCGAGGTGCACCAAGGCACTGCCCACACGGAGCACCAAATCGATGTCTTGATTAGGCTGCACTTGGATTTGCATCACCTGGTTGTTCCAAAAGTCGTCTTGACTTAGCAACATACCTAAGGGAAGAAGGCGTTTTTTGACAAAAGCATTGGTCACCTGACCAGTCACCACAGGCAAGTCCGCTTCATATCCACGAGCTGCCATGGGAAATCCCTTGCTGTCCACGTAGTAGTCTTCGCCATTGTCAGCGATGATGCGCAGCAGGGGTAGACGTTGCACTACAAACACATTGACGTTTTCGCCAGGTGTCTTCACGCAAATAGCTTCGCGGATGAAGGGATCGCTTTGTAGTTTATTTTGAATCCGAATCAAATCTACGTCCTTCATTGACCTACCGATAGGGTAGAGGCTTGCTTTGCGCAGCATCATGTCAATATCCTTCGCCGTGATGAGCGTAGCTTGCGCGCTGTCGGCGATGACTATGTTGAGGCTTTTGCACTGCTTCGTGTCTTCGCGCGTGATGAATGTGAAAAACGCGAAGAGCAGATAGACCGTCATGCCAAAGCATCAGAAGTTTGAATAGTGGACGCATGAAATGAGAGAATCAGAGCTTAGAGTTGAGAGAAGGCTGCGTAGCCGATGTACTGTGCGACAGCCCTCACGAGTGCCGAGCCACTCTGCGTGGAGACATCTCGTTAGGAATCAAGAACTATGCTTTTGTTGCCTGCTTTTTGAGAAGTATCTCTGTGAGTTGAGGGCAATAAGTGTCGGCATCACCAGCGCCAAGCACCACTAAAACGTCGAAGTCACCTTCTGCAACGATTTGTGGCAACTCCGTGAGGTGCGCCATACGCTTTGTCATCTCGGGACGCAGGCGGTCGAAAATGAGTTGTGAGTTCACCCCTTCGATGGGCAATTCTCGAGCAGGGTAGATGTCGAGCAAAATCACTTCATCGAGCAGTGAGAGCGCGTCTGCGAAATCTTTGTAGAAATCGCGAGTGCGTGTGTAGAGATGCGGTTGGAAAATAGCCGTAATCTTGCGACCATCGAAGACCTCACGCAGCGAAAGGATGCTTTGCTTAATCTCCGCAGGGTGGTGTGCGTAGTCGCTGAGGAAAACGCAGTGCTCATTTTTAATCTTGAAATCAAAACGGCGATCCACCCCTCCAAAGGTGAGCATCGCAGCGCGAATCTCTTCGGCAGAAACTCCTGCCAGTTGTGCCAAAGCACAAGCCGCAATACCATTATCGATATTGATGCTCACGGGCACACCGAGTTCGATGTCTGCGATGTTGCCCAAGGGCGACACCAAATCGAAGACGATGCGACCACCTCCGATGCGGATGTGTTCGGCATGGAAGTCCCCTTCAGTGCGACTATAGTCATAGCGACGCACGCCCGATTGGAGACGTTCTTCAAAGCGCAAACCGCGGTGCACCACCAATGCCCCTCCAGGTTGGATGAGCGAAGTGTAGTGAGCAAAGCTCTCCAGATAGGCTTCTTCAGTGCCGTAAATGTCCAAGTGGTCAGGGTCGGCAGAAGTAATAGCAGTGGCATAAGGACGGAGGTGATGGAAGGAGCGGTCAAATTCGTCCGCTTCGATCACCACATATTCGCTTTCAGCCGAAAGCAGATAGTTTGTGCCATAGTTTGGTGATACCGCCCAAGAAGGCATTGCATCCCACATGACTTTGGTGCAGGAGGTGCGCCGTCATTGCCGAAGTGGAGGTCTTGCCGTGGGTGCCTGCCACACATAGCCCCTTCATGGACTTGGTGAGCGTGCCCAACACCTGTGCGCGCTTGTGGAGTTCAAAACCATTTTCGCGAAACCATGCCATTTCTTGATGATTGGCAGGGATGGCAGGTGTGTAGACCACCAATGTTTGTTGGGGATTGCGGCAAGGAGCCGGAATCAATTCTGGATTATCTTCAAAATGAATCTCGATACCTTCAGTCTGGAGAGCATCGGTGAGTGTGGAAGGAGTGCGATCGTAGCCTGCCACAAAAAGACCTTGTTGGCGAAAATAGCGTTCGAGCGCACTCATGCCGATACCACCGGCACCTAAAAAGTAGACAGCGTTGAAATTCATATAGAGCAGATAGGATGAGATTCGTAGTGTGAAGTTGTGAGGGATGTGTAGCTCGCACAGACACAGTTAGCTGTGTGCTTTAGGGTGTGTGGACTATGCCTTCTGTTGTGCTAGAGCAATAGCAAATTGTGCGATGTCGTGTGCTGCATCTGGTTTGGCAAGTTGGAGCGCATTTTCCGATAAGCGTTGGAGTGTTGCCGTGTCGCGCACCGTTGCCACCGCTTGTTCGAGGAGGGTGGTGGGAGCATCTGCGTCCGTGACATAGCGCGCTGCGTCTTTGTTCACGAGGGCTAGTGCATTGTGCGTTTGGTGGTCTTCAGCCACATTGGGAGAAGGCACGAGGATAGAAGGCTTACCCAGTAGACAAATCTCACTGATGCTCGAAGCCCCAGCACGGCTCACCACCAAGTCAGCCGCAGCATAGGCAGCACTCATGTCGCTCACAAACTCTGTGACGTGGAGCTGAGCAGGTGGGGTGGTTTGTGCCAATCGTTCTTGGATGTTTGCACTATAAAACTTACCGGTTTGCCACAAAATCTGCACGTCTTCTTGTTGCGTCAACCACTCCAGGTGGTTCAGCACACTTTCGTTGAGCGTGCGTGCTCCAAGGCTACCTCCGATGATGAGAATAGTCTTCAAGTCGGGACGCAGTCCAAGCTGTTGTCGAGCTGCTTCGGGAGAAAGGTTGTGGTGCAAAAGATTCTGACGCACAGGGTTACCCGTCAGGACAATGCGCTCTGCAGGGAAGAATCGCTCCATACCTTCATACGCTACGCAGATTTTCTTTGCGCGCTTGGCGAGGAGCTTGTTGGTCACCCCAGCATAGGAATTTTGCTCTTGCAGCAAGGTGGGGATGCCCATTTTGCCACACATGTTGAGAGTCGGACCGCTGGCATAACCGCCCACGCCGACTGCCACCATAGGCTTAAACTCCTTGATCACGCGCTTAGCGATGCGCTGCGAACGCCAGAGTTTGAGGAGTACACCAAAGTTGCGCCACAATCTTTTGCGGTCGAATCCGGCAATGGGTAGACCAACAATGCGATAACCTGCGGCAGGCACGCGCTGCATTTCCATACGACCTTCAGCCCCGACAAAGAGAATTTCGGCTTCGGGGTGTAGGGCTTTTATTTCGTTAGCAATGGCAATGGCAGGGAAGATATGTCCCCCTGTGCCTCCGCCACTGATGATGACTCTCAATTCGTTCATGTTCAGAGACTTTTCAGCAAAACGAGCCTAGTAAGGGCAAGTTAGTGTCAATATCTGAGCAAAAGTAACAAATAAATTCCGAGTTTGCCCCTCTTTTGTAGAAAAAAGTACAAAAAAAATCGGAAGTCGTTAGTTTGACTTCCGATTTGTGATTTTTCACGTCGTAAAACCTCTACAGGGACGCTGAGAGGATGCTTTGCGTTATTTCACGATGATGAGATAGTAATTTTTCTTACCCTTTTGTGCGAGGAGATATTTGCCATCGAGCAAATCGTCTTCTGTGAGTTCGCGGTCGAAGGCTTCGAGTTTTTCCTTGTTGATGCTCACACCGCCACCTTGGGTGAGTTTGCGCATCTCGCCTTTAGAGGGGAAAGCCTTGGTGGTTTCTGCCAAGAGGTCTACGGCTTTTGCACCTACCACTTGGTCGCGACTCACTTCAAACTTCTGCACACCGTCGAAGACTGCCAAGAGGGTGGCTTCATCGAGCTTGAGCAAGTTTTCTTTCGTAGCCTTACCGAAGAGGATGTTGGTGGCTTCTACTGCCATTTCATAATCCTGCTGACCATGCACGAGCACAGTCACTTCTTGACCAAGACGCTTTTGTAGGGTGCGGAGACCAGGATTTTGACGATGCTCTTCGATGAGGTTGTCGATTTCTTCCTTGGTGAGATCGGTGAAAATCTTGATGTAGCGTTCAGCTTCTTCGTCACCCACATTGAGCCAGAATTGGTAGAAAGCATAGGGGGTAGTGCGGTTGCGGTCGAGCCAGATGTTGCCTTGTTCGGTCTTACCAAACTTCTTGCCGTCTGCTTTGGTGATGAGGGGGCAAGTGAGGGCAAAGGCTTCATTGTCAGCACCCAATTTGCGACGAATCAACTCCGTACCCGTGGTGATGTTACCCCATTGGTCGCTACCGCCCATCTGGAGTTTGCAGTTCTTCTCTTGGTAGAGGTGGAGGAAGTCGTAGCCTTGGAGCAGTTGGTAGGTGAATTCGGTGAAAGACATACCTTCGGCAAATTCGCCATTGAGACGACGCTTCACGCTGTCTTTCGCCATCATATAGTTCACGGTGATGCACTTACCAATTTCGCGTGCAAAATCGAGGAAACTATAGTTTTTCATCCATTCGTAGTTGTTCACCAACTCGGCTGCATTGGGGGCATCGCTTTCAAAGTCGAGGAAGCGTGATAATTGTTCCTTGATGCACGCTACATTGTGACGGAGAGTTTCCTCATTGAGCAAATTGCGTTCAGCGCTTTTGCCAGAGGGGTCTCCAATCATGCCAGTAGCACCACCCACGAGAGCGAGGGGCTTGTGGCCTGCTTGTTGAAGATGGCGGAGCATCATCACGCCACAGAGGTGACCAATGTGGAGAGAATCGGCTGTGGGGTCGATGCCCACATAGGCCGTCACCATTTCTTTTTCAAAAAGTTCGTCGGTGCCTGGCATCATTTGGTGGAGCATGCCACGCCATTTGAGTTCTTCTACAAATTCATCGATGTATTTTTGCTTTTTTTGAATTGTCGATTCGCCAATGCTCCAGTTGCCTCTGTCTGTGCAGTAGCTTCCAAAAGCATGTTGTCATGTGCAAAAGTACGACTTCTTGCGCGGTCTACCAAAATTTTGGGGCAAAGTGTTGAAAAGTAGGCAGTATCAGTCGCGCACAAGTCGTCGGCATAGCCCGATGAGGGGCAATGAGGCTGTGGTCACCCATATTCCCATCAAGAGATAATACCCCCCTGGCATATTGGTGGGGAAGACTACTGCCATGAGGGCAATATTGGCATGAAGGTAAGCCACAACTTCTCGCGGTGTGACGCGGATGCCCAAAGTTCGCTGCACCATTGCGCCATAGAGATGAAGGTTGATTGCTGTGCCAACCATTTGAGGAGGGAGAAGCGCAAAATCATGAGGAGGAAGGTGGCACTGTGGTCTAACTTTTCGGTGGTGCGATCCACTGCAGAAGGAGAAACAGATGTAGTAGGGTTCATGGTGTTGGTGTTATTCTATGTGATGATTGTGAAGATTGTGATGTTTTGATGGTGCAAAGGTAGTATGGTTTTGTGTCTCTGTGTGTCAAATATGAGTTTGTTCCGTTAAATCTTCGTTGATTTTTTGAATACCTTCCCACGTTTTTTGCTAAGAAAACTCAGGGGTAAAAATCGAGTGGGATGGCTCTCGTAAATCATGGCATTTTGGGGGCTTCACCAATGCCCTCGCGCGTGACGCGCGCGCATTCCCTGGAGTTTTGAATTTTTTGCTTTCACAACCTTCACACGCAGTCAGATTTTCTCCTACGTTTTTGAGAAAACGTGCGACTTTTTTTCTTTTTTCTCCCACGTTTTTTGAATTATCTCCCACGTTCTTTTTCAAAGCTCCCACAAAGAGGGAAGTGTGAAGGTTGTGAAAGCAAAAAATGCGATTTCGCTGTAATGCGGGCGCGTGTCACGCGCGCGTGAGAAAACGTTAGAGATTAGACGTTAGACGTTAGAGGTTAGACATTAGACTTTGGAAATAAGCTGGACAGTTAGAGAGTGGCTATAAGGTGAAAGTGGAACTTACTTGTCGTGGACGTAGAGGAGATTTTTCTTGTAATACCGTTCTGTTGATATCTCTATATTGCAAAATAGTGGATATGTAAAGAGAAAACTGCACTTTTTTGCCGATTTTTCTCACTTTGGGTGTTTTGCTTCCCAGGTATATATAGGGGCATGAGATTGAAGGGATAAAAAACAGGGTGTTTGATAAAGGGCAAACTGCTGCGTTATTTTCGACATTCAGCTTTGGTCACGTACTTCAGTACGCTCCCTTCAGCCGGTATTGTCCGAAAAAGTGTGTAAGATTTTCTGTTCCCCCTCCCTTTTGCTAGGCTAGCCTAACAAAGGGAGGGCATTTTTGCAATGAAAAATTAGGTTGTTTATTTGATATACCAGTCGTCAAACTGGTAAAGGCGACGTGAATAGGTTTCTGTTGTAATTTGCAGTGCAACAGACCCCAAAAGGAAAACCACCGACTCGGGCGAAGGCATCGAAGCTCGCATATTCAATGTGCGTTTATAACAGCGATTCAGTCGCTCAATCCAATTGGTAGTACTTAGCATCCGCTGTAGATGAGGGGGAAAACGAAGATAGGTGAAGTAAGCTATACTTCTGGGATGGGATAATCTACTGAATGAAGGGTATTTACGCGACCATTTCTCCGTAAACTTCTTCAGATTCGCATAAGCTTCTATGGGGGTGATATTCGTTGTCTCCATGGGAAACACTTCATTGAAATCAGCTTGGAGCTGTTTCCGATCCTTCCTTGCTACTAACCCCAGTGCATTTCGCTTGAAATGCACTGTACAAAGTTGATGAAATGCCCTGGGAAATGCCTTTTTAATGGCATTCTCGATGCCAGAAAGCCCGTCTGAGATTATGACATCTACAGACTCTACTCCTCGGTCTTTGAGCGCTTCTAGCTCCATTTCCCAGCATAATGCACCTTCTTCGGGGTGGTGCACCACGCTAAGAACCTCGCGTTTACCACCAGGAAGCAAACCCAGAATGCTATAATAAGCTTCTTGAGAAACGCTTCCATCGCGCCGTGTGGCTACGTAGGTTGCATCGATATAAAGCGCTAGGTAGCGTTGGGCAAGAGGACGCAACAGCCAAGCATTTACATCTTCTCTGCAAGCATTCGTTAGCACGCTAACTTGCTGTTTACTATATGTTTTACCGTATATTTTTCGCAAATCTCACCGATATCGTGGCACGTTAAACCACGAACATAAAGTTCATGAAATAGGGCTGCGCGCTCGTCTTCTTCATTTTTTAGAATACCCAATATCATGGGACGGAAAGCACCAGAGCGAGTGCGAGGAATGCGCAACTCGAAGCAAAGACCTTGACTGCGCCATTTGCGGGGGCGGAAGCCGTTGCACTGTTCTCCCTCATGGGAGTCGACAAACAGGCTTCGCTCATGACGACTCATAGCATCCAATAAGGATTCTACTAATGTGTTAAAACGACCTCCAGAGGAGAGAAATGTGGAAAATAATTCCGATATTTGTGGCATCGTAAGCTCCATTGTTTTTATTTGATTTGTATTCCACCACAAAAATAAGAACTTTGGAGCTTACACACAAATTATAGACACTATCCTTCAGCCTCCATCTTAATGCCTTGCATTTTATCCCTTTATCAAACACCAAAAGGAGATGCTGCAAAAACGAGTTTTGCAACATCTCCAAACTAATTAGAAAGTATGAAACGATCGTGTTACTTCACGATAACCTTGTGTCCGTTGATCACGTAGATACCAGCAGGGAGGCTGTTCACGTCGTCGACACGCACACCAGAGAGGGTGAAGGTACCCTTCGTCTTGCTAGCAGGAGCGAGCACTCCAGTCTTGATGAGGGTAATCATTTGGTTGGCTGGGATCACGAGGTCACCCTTTTCGGTAGTTTCGGGGAGCTTGCCGAAGTAACCTGCGTTAGGAGCAGCCTTGTCACCCTTTTCAGAGAGCACCACCTTGCTACGGTCGGGACTAAACAGACCATTTTCTAAGGGGAGTGAAACGAAGTCAAATGTACCATAGAGACCATTCACCGCATCAGTGGGCTTGTTGGTAGGCTTGAGGTCGTTGAGTGTCTTAGCAACCGTGTAGAGGAGGGCAGTACCCTTGTTGTCTGCACTAGGCTTAAACACATAGCCTTGACCAGCTTTGAGCTTCTTGTCGGCTACAGCCTTGAGGACAATGTCCTTGGTATCTGGCTTCTGACCGATAACGGTGTAGAAGTTACCATTGGCATCTTTCGTTGAACTCAGCATCGATGGGGAGAGTCACGAATTGGAAGCCTTCCTTAGCAGCAAGCTGATAGGTGAAGCCTTCGCTGAGCAAATTCTTGATTTGTTCCTCTTCTGCAGGTTGGAAGGAGAATGCTGAGTTGTCATTTTCCTTCGCAGTAGTCCAAGTTACGATGGTCTTAGAAGATGGATCAGCGTTGACGTAGGGATAGTTGGCTTCAGTGGCGTCCTTAGATACGAAGCGGAATGCACCAGGGAAATTGATGAACTCAACCTTGAAGACATAAGGAGTCTCGGAGAGCATCATAGCGCGTTCTTGCTTCTTATCGTCGCGAGAGAGGTAGAGACCGTTGAAGACATTGCGGAAGGTGTAGCCGCCGTCCACCTTTCTACCTGCCAGAAATATTCGAGGTGTTGCTTGCGGTCGGGAGTATCTTCAAACTCACCAGCAACAGTGGCAGAAGGTTGGCGACCTGCTACGCACACTTGGTCATTAGAGGTGGTAGAAGAGTTGCGCACGGACAGCACGTTGTGATAGACCTTCTTGTTGCCAGATTCGCTCTGGATGATGTAGATGCCATTACCTGGTACGCGGAGTTTGCTTTCGAAGGTGGTGAGTGCAGCGTTGAGTTGAGCCACGATGTTGTTGATCTGCTCTAAAGTAGGAGCCTTCACGTCGGTGATTGCCTTGAACTCTGCGAGCGCTTTGTCATGAGCAGTCTTGAGCGCTTCTTTCGCACCAGTCTGGTAGTATCCCAGTCCTTCTTCTTCTTGTGCCTTTTCGAGACGGCCTTTGATAATGTTAGACACTTCGGTGACACGAGTAGCGTCGGGATAGTTGGCACGGAACTTTTCGTAAGCTGCCTTGAACTTTTCGATGGTAGCTTCAGAAGCAGCCTTCTTATCGAGTTCAGCTTCAGCAGTCTTAATGACATCTTTAAGAGCTTGCATCACGTCGGCTGGAATACCAGCGTTGGGTGAGTTGAATTTGTCATATTCTCCCTTGTAGACACGAAGTTCGTTGGCATAAACAAAGCCACTTTGGCTGTTGTTCATTCGGTCTACAATCTCGAGACGGAGATACTTGTATTCTTCGTTGAAAGCCAGAGTGGCAAAACCAACCTTGCGGCCGTTTTCAGTACCCTCTGCTGTGAGCATCTTCGTAGAGAAATCAAACTTTCCAGTTGTGAGAGGTACCCAACCATCCTTTTTCCAAGCGTCGTAGTCGTATTGACCTTCGATGGGAGCGCCTGTTTCATCCTTCTTTTGCGCCTTGCCCTTGGTTAGTGCACTTTCGTCCTTGGCACCCCAGAGAACAACGCTCTTGGGAGCACCAGAATTGGCATTGCCTACTAGACGTTCACCCCATTTCACAATGATGCTGTTGACGGGATTGTCCAACTTGAGGTTAAAGAAGTGGTGTGCATCCCAGGCGTGTTCGCCACCATGCCATGTGGTGTGGAAATAGGTGGTAAGGTTTTTGTCGAACAATACGTTGATGTCCTTACCTTCATCGGGGTCTGCCATGGGGCAGGAAATCTGGTCTTTAGAGGTTACAATACCATCTAGTTCGTTGAAGTCACCCTTGAGAGCTGTTTCAGACTTCTTGCCATCAGCACCAAGTGGGTAATACACATTACCCTTCTTGATAGCATCTTTAGCTTTCTCCACAAGGCCGGTGAGCTCTACGTTGCGCTTAGGCTGAGCGATGAGCGCCTTGAGTTGTTCAGCTTCTTCCTTACTGATGGTGCGAGTGTGCCAAGAAGAGGCTTAGCAGTAGCTTCCCACACCACGGTGCTAAATTCATATACTTGAGCGTGAATACCACCATTGCCAATCAGTTTGTCGGAAGTGAAGGTGAGATAACCAGGTTCGTCAGCATTAGCACCGATAGAGAATGCAGCTTCTGGAGTATCGGTCATCTTGATGGGAACGTAGTTCTTGGGTTGAGGACCGATGTAGCGACCAGTCTCGAGGTTGCGGAAGTAGAACTTACCTTCTTCGCCGGTAGCAATCACTTCCCACACGAACTTCGCCAAGTTATAGCTAATGGGATCATTTTGGTGATATTCCACCTCATCCTTCTCCTTACCAGACCAACTCAGACCATCAGCACCAAACTTAACGGCACCTTGGTCGTAGAGTGCAGTGCCATCATATCCCGCTTCGTTCTCACCACGCCAGTTGGTGATGATGTAGTAACCTGGGATGAGAGGGTTAATCGCCGTTACGAAAGCATTGTAAGTGGGCTTGAGTTCATCGATAATCTTGTAGATTTCTTCATTAGACAATTTGGTAGTGCCTTCGGTCACTCCCTTTGCCTTGTTCCACAAATCTACCAAAGTCTGGTACTTCTTAGCATCGTACTCACCAGAACCGCTACCGATGCGATAGTTCTTGAGTGCTTCTTCGAGTGTTTTGCCCTCGGGGACTATTTCGCGCATAGCAGCTTCAAGTGCTTCACTAGCCTCCAGTTTAATAGCAGGACGAAGAATCCATGCGTTTTGGTTGTAGTCTGTGCCAATAGAAACATTGTTACCGCTCAACAAGAATTGGTATTGTGAGTACTTGTCCTTGGGATCAATGGGATATGCAGAAGCAATGATCAATTCGCCAGGAGCAGCAGCGTCAGAAATGTAGGTAGACTGCTGAAGATTGAGCTCCTCGTTGTCTGCTTTTGCGCGCCAGATGTAAGCATTGATACCCTTATGCTTCACGGGATCTTTGCCTTCTTCTTGGTAGTCGTAGGCTTCTTCTGGATTCTTTACGTCCACTTCCACTACTACCACTTTCCAAGCGCGTTCCACTTGTTTGGTGTAGAAAGATGAAGAACCTGGAAGAGCTACGTATTCTCCGGTTTGGGATTTGATGTAGTAAACTTCAAGGTCTTTACTTTTTCGTTTGCCTTCTCGAAGGTGAAAACACCCTTGTCGTTGAAGCCAGTTGTGCTGGTGATGAATTTATCACCGAACAGATAGGCTGCACTTCCTGCTTTGGCAGAAGCTGCGCTTTGGAATACATATTGTTTGCCGGCTTCGATGTTATCTGCTGTTACAGGATTTTCGCCGACACTTACAGACCAGTAGTCTGCTGCTGCGTTGATGGAACCCACTGTAGTGAGCACGCATGCAGCCATCATTGTTTGGTAGACGTGTTTCATGATAGAGTATTTGAATAATTATTTGCTGAATTCTTCTTTGATATGCAGAATTTTTACGTCGTGTATAACGAGCACAAAGATACAAATGTTTTTGTTACTACAAAAAGAAATTCAAGAATTTCTGTCTGTTTTGCAATGTTTATATTTCAAATTTATATGCATTTTTATGTAGTGCGACTAAACAAAGGGAAAAGAAAAGTCCACCTCTTTGTGAGAAGTGGACTTAAATATTAAGTGTTGGCTTGCAATATGTATAAGTTTACAAGCTGCTGGATTATTTCTTAGTCACCACACCTTTAGGGAGCATGATGATCGTAGCGCGGTTGCGATCGCGAAGGATTACATTATTGACGAAGGCTTTGATGTCGGCAGAAGTAACGGCATCTAGCGTTTCGAGATAAGTCTTTTGACCATCTTTGCCCCAGTTGTTTAGCAACCATCAAACCTTGCCAGTAACCATTGCGGCGTTGAGCTTCTTCATATTCTTTGTGCTCAAATTTCTTCACTTCGTTCAATTCCTCATCGGTCACACCATCTTTGGCAATCTCGTTGAGACCTTGATCCATGAGCAGAAGTACAGAGTCCACCTTTTCAGGAGTGAAGGGCGCAAAGATTTGAAGAGAATAGAGGTCTTTCACCCCATAGCTAAGACTAGCATCTGCGCCCACGTTGTAAGCCATACCGCCATCTTCGCGGATAGACTTGAGATAACGCTTGGTCAAGATAGCCCCAAACACACTAGCAACTTGCGCTTCCTTCAAACTATAAGGTTCTTGACCCTGCCAGATTTGGAGGAGCATCGCTTGAGGAGTTTCCATCTGGCGTTCGAAGCGGTTTTCAACAACACCCTTGCGCGCATCAAGGTTGAGCTTCGTGTAAGTCTCACGTTTTTGCACTGCAGGGAGGGTAGCGATGTATTGTTCAGTGAAGGCGCGGAGAGAATCTTCGTTGATGGCTCCTGTGAAGTAGAAGTCGAAGTCGCCACCCTTGTTGAAGCGTTGTGCATAGAGTTGTTTGATCGTCTCGTAGTTGGCTTGTTTCAAATCAGCAAGTGTGAGTTGTGCCTTGCGAGGATTGTTGCCATAGAGCGTTGTGCGGACAGAGTCGCCAAACGCCTTTTGAGGATTCTTATCTGCATTTCCAAACCAGTGCGGATAGCATTGATCACCGTGCGATAAGCGTCTGCATCATTCATCGGACGTTGGAAACGGAGATAAATCAATTCGAAGAGCGTGCGCAAGTCTTTGGGAGTTGAACTACCTGAGAGAGATTCGCTATAGTAGCTCAAACCGCTAGACAAAGCGACTTGTTTGCCAGTGAGTTTCTTCTCGAGTTCGGTAGAAGTGAATCCGCCCCAACCCACGCTTTCCATCACGGGTTCAATCAAGCGCGCATTAGCGAGATCTTTTTCCGCAAATTTGCTCGTACCACCAAAACTACTAGCTTGGAAGAGTACTTGTGCATCGTTGAAATCGGTCTTTTTGAAGAACACGCGAGCACCGTTGCTGAGGGTCCATTGGGTATAGCCAAAGTCAGTAGTAGAAGTTTTTACAATCTTACCTTTCTTGGGAAGTTTTGCAATGAGCGGACCTGCTTTCACGTTGTCCACATAAGCCTCCACCTTAGCGTTGACACCAGCTGCCACAGCTGCCTTCATTTCGTCCACGGTAGCCACTTTCACGTTCTCATTGTCGGGATACATACCCAAGAACACGAAATTCTTTCGTTGTCGGCAGTCAATTCCTTGATCATACCGTTCACCGCTTCAGCATCAATCATAGAAGAAAGCATCTTGTAGACGTCATATTCGTCTTCAATGCTAGGAATAGCCTTTTTCTCCAAGAAGTGACGCACATATTGCGTGGTATAGAAGTTGTGCTTTTGCTTCGTGCGGTTGTTGTAAATCGCTTCGATGTTACTGAGTACATTTTCAGAAGCACGTTTCACCTCAGATTTGCTCAAACCAAATTTAGCAGCGCGTTGGATTTCCGCCATCACAGCAGTTACAGCAGCTGCGTCTTTTCCAGGTTTGGGAGTGATGTTTACAGAGAAGCAGTCAGCCGTTTTAGAGAGCAGATAGTTCTCATAGCTCACAGCAGCGTTGAGGAAAGGACAGTCTTCCTTTTGTGCCATTTCGCTCAGTCGAGCGTTGATGCCTTGCGTAGCGAGCGACAAAAGGTAGTTTTGCATGATTTCAGCAATGGTGCCGCGCATCTGTTCGGGCATAGGCTCAGTTTTGTACATGAACGACAAAGCCGTCATGGTCAATTCCTTGTCCTTGTCGATGACATAAATCGCTTTGTCATTTTCGGGCACAGGATACGTTTCATATTTCGCAGCGTTCTCGGGCATCACCACGGCACCGAGAATGCTCTTCACCTTGGCTTCTACCTCGTCCACATTGATGTCACCCACAATCACTACGCCTTGCAGATCGGGACGATACCACTTTTTGTAGTAAGCGCGGAGGAAATCGGGTTCAAAGTTGTCGATGATTTCCATCAAACCAATGGGCATGCGATAGCCATATTTGCTGCCGGGATAGAGTTCGGGCAAACGGCGTTCGAGAATGCGCATCACAGCACTAGAGCGCATGCGCCATTCTTCGTGAATCACGCCACGTTCCTTTTGAATTTCTTCCTTTTCGAGCAACAAACCGCCCGACCAGTCTGCGAGGATGAGGAGACAAGAATCAACGTTGCTTCCCTTCACAGGAACATTGTCGATGTTATAGACTGTTTCGTCAGTAGAGGTGTAAGCATTGAGGTTTCTCCAAACTTCACACCAATACTTTCGCAGTATTTGATGAGCTGTCCGTCTTTGGCAAAGTGCTTCGAACCATTGAAAGCCATGTGTTCGAGGAAGTGTGCCAAACCGCGTTGGTTGTCGTCTTCTTGCACCGAACCCACCTTTTGGGCAATGTAGAAGTTTACTTGTCCTTTGGGCTCTTCATTGTGACGAATGTAGTAGGTCAATCCGTTGGGGAGTTTGCCGATGCGCACCTCTTTGTCCACGGGGAGAGGAGGATAAGCATCCTGCGCCACTACGGGAGTGACCACTAGAGCCACAAGACTCAGGAGGAATAGCTTGATTTTTTTCATATATACATCAGATTATAGAATGAATGCATTTGAATGAGATTGAGAGAACTAGAAGCAAAGGTAAGCATTTATCGCTAGCTTACAAAGGTTTCTTGTTGACAAATGCAAGATTTTCTAGAAGAAGTTTGTGAAAATGATTGTCTGCTAAATGGCAGAGAAGCCTTCCCAAGAAAAGGGAAGGCTTCTTGACCTTTCAATTAGTTGAATCATCGAGAAGATGCCCCTTACTCCACATACATGCTCTCGATTTGTGCGGCATAGCGGTCGTAGACCACGCGGCGCTTAATCTTCAGCGTGTTGGTGATTTCGCCTTTCTCCATGGAAAGTGGCTCGGGCAGGAGTACAAAGCGCTTGATTTTTTCGTAAGCCGCCAAATCTTGTTGCAGTGTTTCGATGTGTTGCGCCAAATACTTCTTCACGCGCTCATCGTTGCAGAGTTCTGCACGGGATTCGAAAGTGATGTTCTGCGTTGCTGCCCAGTCTTCCAACACTTTATAGTTGGGAACAATGAGGGCAGAGACGAATTTGCGCTGGTCGGCAATCACTACGACTTGATCAAAATGACGGTCGATGGTGAGCTTGCCTTCGATTACCTGAGGAGCGATGTATTTGCCGTTACTCGTTTTGAAGAGGTCCTTGATTCGCTCGGTGATATAGAGTTCGCCATCTTTGATGTAACCTGCATCGCCTGTGCGGAACCAGCCGTCTTCTGTGAAAGCCTTGCGCGTTTCTTCTTCCTTTTTGTAATAACCAGGAGTCACAGTGGCTCCACGCACCAAGATTTCATTGTCTTCTCCAGCAATCTTCACTTCCACTCCAGGGAGAGGTCGTCCGATGCTGCCCAGCGATACGGGTTTGTCGGGATGGTCAAACGACACCGTGGCACACGTTTCTGTCAGTCCATAGCCTGCCACCATGGGAAAACCTGCAGCGTGCACAAAGCGTTCCACTTCGGGGGGAAATCGTAGCACCAGCCACAGGGAAGATGTTGGGACGAGTGAGCCCAAGCGTCTTGCGCAACACGCGGAGCAGTGTTTTGTCGTAGGCTGCATATTTCAATCGCAAACCGAGCGGCGCTTGTTTCCTTTTCGAGGTATATTTTTCCCACATTTCAGCCCCTACTTTCAGGGCATCTTTAATGAGGTTGCGCTGGATGGCGTTGCCCGATTCCATTTTTTCGAGCACCCCTTGATACACCTTTTCCCAAAAACGTGGAACGGCACTCATGCAAGTGGGTTGCACCTCGCGCATGCTGCGCTGGATGTCGAGTGGACGGAGGTTGATGGCAAGTTGAGCACCGCAGCTCAAGCACAATTTAGCCCAGGCTCCTTCAAATACGTGACTGAAGGGGAGGAAATTGATGACCACATCATCGGGAGTAATCTTGAGTATTTTGGTGTGTGCTTCCAGTGCGTGGTTATATTGTGAGTGCAGCAAAATCACACCTTTAGATTGTCCCGTGGTTCCGCTGGTGTAGAGGATGTTGGCGATGTCTGTGCCTTGTGCATCGTTCACGCGGCGTTGCACTTCGGCTTGGTAGCGAGGTTCGGTGATGCCCAAACGGAGAAACTCATCGAAACTCATGGATATGTTGTCGCTGGGATGACGCTTCACCTTAGGGTCAAAAATGACGATGTGTTCGAGTGAGTGGCAAAGGCTCATCACGCTCCAAGTGGTGTCGTACTGCTGTTGTTCACCCACAAAAATCACGCGGATATTGGCATCGTTCACCATATATTGAACTTGGGCTCCAGCCGTGGTGGCATAGAATGGAACGATTACAGCGCGATTGCGGAAACTACCGAATTCTACAAATAGACTTTCGGGTTTGTTTTGTGAGAATACAGCTACATTGTCTTGCACACCAATGCCTAAAGCCACGAGAGATCGTGCGGATTGGTCAACGCGGCGAGCAAAAAGGTTCCAAGAAATACCCATCCACTGTTCGCGGTCGTAGTCGCGATAACTGAGAGCTATCTTTTCGCCGTAGACTTCGGCTGATTTCTCAATGAGTTGGGAAAGATGACAAAGGATTTGCATAATGTAGTATGGTGCGATAGGAAGGAGTGGGTAACTTGGAGGGCGAGAATACTAGTGGGTGGAGAGAGGATAGCATTGTATTTTCCATCACACTTGACAAGCATTTTCACGAATTACAAGAAGTTTCCCATGATAGATGGGGCAAAGTTAGTGTTTTATTTCGTATTATATGTTGAATCTCTGCACAAATGTTGCTAATTTGCGCAGGAATTTTCTCCTCTTTTTCGGTTTATATCATGCAAATCACCGAAAAGGAAGGCGAATTTTAAGGCTTTTAGTCTTAAGATATGCCGAACTTATTGTGTTCTTCTGTGCTTCAGGAGTAAGGAGGGGTAGACAGCGGGAAATTAGTGGTTAGGGTTGGGCATCCGTTTCGAGATGACGATGCTGGGGAGGAGTGAGTAGAAAGGAGCTTTCGTTGTAATGTTTTCCAAAGCTCAGATGAAACCCTGCCTTGAGCAACTGTTGAGCTAGGGCAGGTTTGCCACGAAATCCATGAATCGTCCATACTTGTTGCGGACGCAAAGTTTTGCGAGCTTGGAGGATGAGGTCGAAAGCACGAACGATGTGGAGCGTCATGGGGAGCTCACGACGCTCAGACTCTGCGACTTGTGCACTAAACACAGCCCATTGCACCTCGAGACTCGCACCGCGTAAACGGTCAAAACCACATTCTCCTATTTGCACTACTTGTGGCAAATCCCACAGTTGTGACAGACCTGCTTTGTATTCTTCAAAATCGAAGTCTTCGTCGAGCGTCCACCATGGGTGGATGCCAGCAGCGTAAAGTCCTTGGGGATGGAACTGCTGAGCACTTGGATAGGTTGTCCAGACTTTCGGATTGCGCACGATGTCTTGCGGCAAACTCACAATGCCAGTGCCAGGAGGAGTGTCAAGACGATGGGTGTGAAAATCGAAATCCATGGGTTAGAAAATATGAGATGTGCAGAAACTCCTATATAAAAGCGCAGTGCGACGTTGGGAAGAGAGTGGTTTTACCATGTTGTTAGAACAGTTATTTTACTGCAGGAGGAGATTCAGCAAAGCCTATTTGTTGCATTTGCAAGAGTTATTTATTGCACTTGCAAAAATCTATAGTGTGCGTTATCTGCTTAATCTGCAAGCAGTGCTTAAGGCACGGGATCGTAACCATGTCCTCCCCATGGATGGCAACGGAGAATACGACGCACAGCGAGATACATTCCTTTGAGAGGACCGTGCTTGCGGAGTGCCTCGACTGCATATTGTGAGCAAGTTGGTGTGTATCGGCACGAAGGTGGAGTGAGGGGGGGAGATGAATTTCTGATAGAAGCGGATGGGAAGAATGAGCAGTCTTGCCATCGTGCGGGAAATGGTATGCAATATCATAGTATGACAAGGAATTATGTGGCTGCATTTGAAAGTTTAACGTCTGCTGTGTCATCCGTTGTCGAGCGGTTTGAGGTCTCCTGAGTAGTCGCATTGATTTTCTCTGCAACTCGGTGAAGGAGGTTGACCAGACGTTTGTGCACCAGTGTGCTGTCTTGAGGTTGATCTGCCACCCACACAAAACCTAGATGAATAGCGGTGTTTCCGGTAGATTTTCCCAAAGAATCTCTTTATTAAGGCGGTAGGCTTCACGAATCTGACGTTTGGCGCGGTTGCGATCCACGGCATGTCTTAGTCTTCGCTTAGCTACAGAGATGAGCACCTGCACTTGTGGTCCTTTGCCCTCGTAGGGATGTGTGCGCACGATGGCGCGGAGTGGAAAGCACACGACCGATCGAGCTCCTGCGGTGAAGAGTTGGTCGATGTCGCGTTGGAGACAGAGATGTTCGGTTTTGGGAAACTTATGGCGCATAAGGAGTGTGAGATGGCACCCATGGACTAGGGTGGTGAGAACTGTCGGCGAGCTAAGACAGTATGCAATGATTCCTAAGAATGGATACAATGCTTTCTAAATAGAATACAGACTTCTAAGATTGGATACAGTAGTCTCTACTCAAAAAACAAGAGCTTGTGTGTCACCCTCAGGGCAGTAAAAACAAAAGGTGGTCACTAACCCACGATTGTGGGGCAGCGGACCACCGATATGTCAGGAAGCAAAAACTTATTTGCTATTTTCTTCGCGGATGAAGTTGCCAAGGCTTTCGGCAATAGAACCGCTGACTTTCAAGTCGACTCTCAGACCAGCCTCTTCGATGGCCTTAGCAGTGGCATCACCAAAGCAGCCTAAGCGGATGTCGCCTTGATTAAAGTTGGGGAAGTTACTGAGCAAACTCTGCACTCCAACGGGAGTGAAGATGAGAATCATGTCGTAATTCTTGAATGTGTCCTCATCGAGTTTAGCTTGCACGGTGCGGAACATCGTGCACTCTGTATGCTTGATTTTCTTCTGGTCGAGTTGCCCTGCGATTTCGAGAGAAGTGCCTTCGGAAAGAGGGAAGAGATACTTCTCCGTCTTGTGTTTTGCCATCACGGTGAGCAGTTCGACCCAGTGACCACTTGTGCCAAAGAACACCTTGCGCTTGCGATATTGCACGAATTTCTGAATATAGAGAATCACTTTTTCAGAAATGCCGAAATATTTCATGTCTTCGGGCAGAGTGACACGGAGCTCTTTGCAAAGGTGAAAGAAGTGCTCGATCGCATTGCGTGAGTTGAACACAATGGCAGTGTGATCGAGGATGTTCACCTTTTGGCTACGAAACTCACGAGCTTCCAAGCCTTCGACCTTCACGAAGGGTTGGAATGTGAACTCTACGCCAAAGTTCTGAGCTATGTCGTGATAGGGCGATTTATCAGTGGTAGGTGCGGGTTGCGAAACAAGAATTTTCTTGATCATCGTGAAAGGTTAGAGTGATGTTTAGCGGAGAGGCTGTATGCTTTGTCTATCATCGCTTACAAAAAGTGTGGCGTTTTGATAAGCCACGCTGACCAGAGTTCCTCCGAGAAGTATGTAAGGTACAATTTCTAAGGCGCAAAAAAATACAAAAATAATGTGCAGATAGCCTATCGCATCATTGAAAAAAATGTGCGGTAACACTTGTATAATAGTAGCATTTTGACAATCGCCATAAGCAAAATGTAAGCGATTATGGCTTCTTGATAAGCTAAGTCAAAGAAAATCACCAAGAGGGTGAGGGGCAACAACAAGGCACCTGTGGTGAGAATCGAAATGAGGTAGTAGTTGTCCCAAGCACTGTTGCTTTCGCGGTCAAAAAAATACATGATTAACGCACCGATAGAGCAGCACTTTTTGCTCCATAATATCCCAAGATGATGAGCGTGGAGAGCGTAAGCAGCCAATAAGGAGATACGCCTTCAAAGACTTCTGGGAGCATGGATTGTACAAACCCAAAAAAACAAGAGACCTTGTAGAAAAACTCGTTTGCAAGACCAGAAAGAAGCGTCCTCGCAAGACGGTGTCTGCACGATCTATGAAAAGATTGGCGCGTGTGCGATGGTAGAAAAAGTCTTTGATGGAAGTGCGGAGAAATCGCCATGATGCAGCAATCACCCAAGCCATGATGACAAAGCTCAGGAGCAGCACCGAAGTGACAACATCGTCATTGCGAAGTTCGTAGTCGATGGGCATTCCCGACACTCCTTGATGCGCTTGAGTGGTGTGATAGTGATCTGCCACCAATTTCCGCATTTCGGGCGTGAAAAGTTGCCAATATTTTGCTTCGTATGCACTATCGACAGGCATCGGAAACTGCTTCTCAATTTGTTTCTTCGGCTGTGGTGGCGGAGGGAGCAGAGAAAATCGCCCATGAAACTGAGCTTTCAGCGTAGAGTCTGCTGGCTCCATCGTCAAACCAGGGGCATCATCAAGGTTGCGCACTCTTGCGGAGGGAGGCGCACTGGGAGAAATCGTAGAAAGACTGTCGATGGGCATGCTGAAAACAATCAATGTTTGACGAAGGAGAAAAGAAGACTCTCGCAGAACTGCCTAGACTCAGTGCAGAGATTAGTGTCTAAGCTGAAAGTCTTCACGTTGTTGGTGTAGATAATCTTTTACAAAGCGGCAAATCTTCGGATAGAAGCATCCCACAGTGGCGTTTCTTCACAGAGTTTCACCGCTTCTTCGGGAGTGGCAGCCACCTTCCAGATGTCGCTATGCACACGGCGCATAAATTGCTGATCGACGCAACGTTCGAGTTGTGAGAGCAACGGGTCGAAATAGCCTTCCGTGTTGAGCACCACGATAGGTTTAAGGAAGAGACCTAGCTGTTTCCAAGTAATCACCTCCAAGAGTTCTTCGAGAGTGCCCACACCACCAGGGCAAGCGATGCAAGCATCGGCACGATCTGCCATCATCGTTTTGCGCTCGTGCATGTTGGGAGTCACCACAAGTTCTGTCATTCCTTTGTGTTGCCACGATTCGTCTATCATGAATTGGGGAATGATGCCAATCGCCTTTCCTCCCTTTGCTATGCAAGCGTCGATGGTTGCGCCCATGAGTCCAGTGCGCCCTGCACCATTGATGAGAATATGGCTACGCTCGGCTAGGATTTCCCCCCCAGCCGAGCGGCAGCTTGTGTGTAAACTTCAGGCACTTGTCCCGAAGAGGCAGCATATACAGTGATATTCACGTTTGTATGTCGGTTTTAGAGGGTTATACACCCTGGCTATTCGTAGCCTAAGGCGTTTTAACTCCAATCGGTCATTATGGGGCTAATCGTCAGCGAGTTGTTGTGAAACAACATTCTGCGACTTAGGCAAGTCCGAATTCCTGCTTAATATCTGCTACGCGATCGAGCTTTTCCCAAGTGAAGAGTTCCACCTCGAGTGTACGAGCTTCCTCGCCCTTGGGTTGGAAAGTCTTTGTGATCACGCGGTTGCTGCGTCCCATGTGTCCATAGCGCGCAGTTTCCTCATAGATAGGTTGGCGGAGCTTGAGGTTCTTCTCGATATCGTGAGGACGGAGTGCGAAGAGTTTCTTCACGCGCTCTGCTATTTCTCCATCGCTGAGGTTCACGTGGCTCTTGCCATAGGTGTCCACAAACACACTCACGGGTTCTGCCACACCGATAGCATACGCCAGTTGCACGAGCATTTCGTCGGCTACTCCAGCTGCCACCATGTTCTTGGCGATGTGGCGAGCAGCATAAGCCGCAGAGCGGTCTACCTTAGAGGGGTCTTTTCCAGAGAAAGCACCACCACCATGAGCACCTTTACCGCCATAAGTGTCAACGATAATCTTACGTCCCGTAAGACCTGTATCGCCATGAGGACCACCAATCACGAACTTACCTGTAGGATTCACGTGATAAGTAATTTCGCTTTGTTCAAAGAGAGCCTTCACTTCTGGAGTCGTCACACGCTGTTCGAGCACACGAGGAATGAGAATCTCAATCACATCCTTGCGGATTTTCGCCAACATTTGTTCGTCTGCAGCAGCTTGACTACCAGCTTCTTCGGCAGAGATGAAATCATCGTGCTGCGTGCTCACCACAATAGTGTCGATGCGCACTGCACGGTCGTTATCGTCATATTCCACCGTCACTTGACTCTTAGAGTCGGGACGGAGATACGTCATCACCTTGCCTTCGCGACGGATGTCAGCCAGCACAATGAGAATGTCGTGTGCCAACGATAGAGGGAGTGGCATGTAGCGATCTGTTTCGTTGTTGGCATACCCAAACATCATGCCTTGGTCACCTGCACCTTGCTGTTCAGGAGCCTCGCGCTCTACACCACGGTTGATGTCGTCACTCTGGTCGTGGATGGCAGAAAAAATGCCACAGCTGTTGGCATCAAACATATATTCCGCCTTGGTGTAGCCGATGCGTTGGATGGTGCGGCGAATGGTGTCTTGCAAATCCACATAAGCCTCCGACTTCACCTCACCAGCCACCACCACTTGTCCAGTAGTAACGAGCGTTTCGCAAGCCACCTTAGAGGTTGCATCGAAGGCAAGAAATTGGTCAAGAAGCGCGTCTGAGATTTGGTCAGCCACTTTGTCGGGGTGTCCTTCCGACACCGATTCAGAAGTAAAGAGATATGACATGATAAATGTTTAGTAGTGAGGGGGATTGAAATAAAAAAAAAGACTGATTCTCGGTGGGTACAAACAAAAAACGTCTGCCCATCGCGATAGCGAAAGCAGAACGAAACAAATCAGTGTGTGCGAGAGAGCAAGAATAAAATGTAAAGTGTGTCCCGAAGCGTAGGATTCTATGTGGGGAGTGACTTGTCGTTTTAGCATTTTTTCTTGAGGTTGCAAGCAGTCAAATCTGTCCTCGTTCGTGTTTCGATGGCAAAGTTACAACTTTCTTCGCATTGCTCCAAATACAGATTCTCTTTTTGTGTTTTTTGTACTTGTGAGTTCCTTGCAAAGCAGCCTCTATTCAATTCTCCTTTGAAACTCTACTGCATTGAGAACCAGTTCGTCTGTTTCATCATGTCACAAAAAGAGCCACGCTATAAATTCGTAGCGTGGCTCTTGTATTCAAATCTGTTTCCTGCTCGTTCATGGTTTCAGAAACTGATGGAGCGAGAGGAAAGAATTTCCAAGTCATTAAAGAGTGTCATCATTTGATGATTTTCTTTCCATTGACTACATACACTCCAGCAGGCAGATGTTTCCATGCTTCTCGTACGCGCTTACCTTGCAAAGTGTAGATGCTTTGTATACCCTCTTCTTCAGTGCCAATGTGCTGAATTGCAGTAGATTCATTCGTGAAATATCCTGTTTCGGGGTTTGCCATTGTTGCATCAGTTTTGTTTGCATCGTAGGCTACTGCCCCTTTCAAATTGACGCATCCGCTAAACATGTCTTTGGATTTGCTATTTTCTGTCGCCCAATTCGTATTGCATCGGATTGTTTTCAAAGCAGGAGAACGAGCAAACATCTGTTGCATGTTGGTACCCTTTTGCGGCTTAAAGTTGCTCAAATCGAGATACTTTAAGGCGGTGCAAGCTGCAAACATCCCCTCCATATTAATCACCTTATCAGTGTTAAAGCTTTTCAGGTCGAGAGACGCTAAACGGGAGTTTGCCACAAACATGTCTTGCATGTCAGTTACCTTGCTAGTGTTAAAGTTCTTCAGGTCGATTGACGTCAGTTTACTGCAAAATGCAAACATTTGAAACATGTCAGTCACTTTAGCCGTATTGAAGTTACTCAAATCAAGAGAGGTCAATTCTGAGCAATATGTGAACATCACACGCATACTCTCCACCTTTTCTGTATTGAAGTGTTGCAAGTTGAGTGATGTTAAGTTTGAGCAAGAGTAGAACATCCCCTTCATGTTGGTGACATTATCAGTGTTGAGATGCTCCAATCCATCAATTTGGGTCATTTCACTACAATGTAGGAACCATTCCTTCGTGCTTGTTGGACGGAATTTATTGAACGAAGCATCGAATATCACCTTTTTTACTGTGGTATTCTCTTTCGTATAGGTTCCTGCCCATGCAGGGAATTGGTTTCCAAATTCATCAGTGAACACATCTTCGATGTCCCATGTTTTGCCTGTGTGAGCGTTGCGCTGCGCATCGTAGTAAAAAGTGAGTGTCGTTTTGTCTTCACTTTGTGCCACATACGCTTCTAACGTACTTGGAGTCTTAGCCGTGAAATATCCTGTTTCGGGGTTTGCCATAGTTGCATCAGTTTTGTTTGCATCGTAGGCTACTGCCCCTTTCAAATTAACGCATCCGCTAAACATGTCTTTGGATTTGCTATTTTCTGTCGCCCAATTCGTATTGCATCGGATTGTTTTCAAAGCAGGAGAACGAGCAAACATCTGTTGCATGTTGGTACCCTTTTGCGGCTTAAAGTTGCTCAAATCGAGATACTTTAAGGCGGTGCAAGCTGCAAACATCCCCTCCATATTAATCACCTTATCAGTGTTAAAGCTTTTCAGGTCGAGAGACGCTAAACGGGAGTTTGCCACAAACATGTCTTGCATGTCAGTTACCTTGCTAGTGTTAAAGTTCTTCAGGTCGATTGACGTCAGTTTACTGCAAAATGCAAACATTTGAAACATGTCAGTCACTTTAGCCGTATTGAAGTTACTCAAATCAAGAGAGGTCAATTCTGAGCAATATGTGAACATCACACGCATACTCTCCACCTTTTCTGTATTGAAGTGTTGCAAGTTGAGTGATGTTAAGTTTGAGCAAGAGTAGAACATCCCCTTCATGTTGGTGACATTATCAGTGTTGAGATGCTCCAATCCATCAATTTGGGTCATTTCACTACAATGTAGGAACCATTCCTTCGTGCTTGTTGGACGGAATTTATTGAACGAAGCATCGAATATCACCTTTTTTACTGTGGTATTCTCTTTCGTATAGGTTCCTGCCCATGCAGGGAATTGGTTTCCAAATTTATCAGTGAACACCTCTTCGATGTTCCATGTTTTGCCTGTGTGAGCGTTGCGCTGCGCATCGTAGTAAAAAGTGAGTGTCGTTTTGTCTTCACTTTGTGCCACATACGCTTCTAACGTACTTGGAGTCTTAGCCGTGAAATATCCTGTTTCGGGGTTTGCCATTGTTGCATCAGTTTTGTTTGCATCGTAGGCTACTGCCCCTTTCAAATTGACGCATCCGCTAAACATGTCTTTGGATTTGCTATTTTCTGTCGCCCAATTCGTATTGCATCGGATTGTTTTCAAAGCAGGAGAACGAGCAAACATCTGTTGCATGTTGGTACCCTTTTGCGGCTTAAAGTTGCTCAAATCGAGATACTTTAAGGCGGTGCAAGCTGCAAACATCCCCTCCATATTAATCACCTTATCAGTGTTAAAGCTTTTCAGGTCGAGAGACGCTAAACGGGAGTTTGCCACAAACATGTCTTGCATGTCAGTTACCTTGCTAGTGTTAAAGTTCTTCAGGTCGATTGACGTCAGTTTACTGCAAAATGCAAACATTTGAAACATGTCAGTCACTTTAGCCGTATTGAAGTTACTCAAATCAAGAGAGGTCAATTCTGAGCAATATGTGAACATCACACGCATACTCTCCACCTTTTCTGTATTGAAGTGTTGCAAGTTGAGTGATGTTAAGTTTGAGCAAGAGTAGAACATCCCCTCCATGTTGGTGACATTATCAGTGTTGAGATGCTCCAATCCATCAATTTGGGTCATTTCACTACAATGTAGAAACCATTCCTTTGTGCTTGTTGGACGGAATTTATTGAACGAAGCATCGAATATCACCTTTTTTACTGTGGTATTCTCTTTCGTATAGGTTCCTGCCCATGCAGGGAATTGGTTTCCAAATTTATCAGTGAACACCTCTTCGATGTTCCATGTTTTGCCTGTGTGAGCGTTGCGCTGCGCATCGTAGTAAAAAGTGAGTGTCGTTTTGTCTTCACTTTGTGCAACATACGCTTCACGCGTTTGTGATTGAACACTCAGTGCTGAAGCAAAGAAGATGCTAAGTAGTGCGAAGAGTATCGCACAATAACAACGTAATTGGTTCTTCATTGATTTGGGCTCCTCCTTTTCTTCGGAAAAGAAGACACCTTCAGGAGCATGGGGTGAAAGTGAGATAAAATAAATTAGTGGTTTTCGTCTTTGATTATGTTGGGCAAAATCCCTATTCCAGTAGGAAGAATTGTAAATCTAAACAAGTACAGTGTTTTTAGTGGCTGCATTGAGGTCTGAAAATCTATTTTTGTTGTTGTATGGACATAGATAATCAACTCATTGGTGCAAAAATACAAGATTATTTTCTAAAAACCTATTTAATAATAGAGAAATTAGTTTTTATGGTTGTCTATTGTTGATGTTTCTATTTTTATGTACCATAAACATCCTAATTATACTTGTTTGATATATGTTTTTTTTCGTTGGAAACTTGCTTTTTGTGAGTGATTCGCCTCTATAAAAAATTATGTGTGTTGTTTCTTTTCAATCCTTCCTTTTTCCGTAGTCGACGTGTCGTTTTGTGGAAAGTGACGATTTACTTTCTTTATACTGTGTAGATTAGCTCTTGTCCTAGGTGGATGCACCCTCCAACTTTCCTTCTGTTGAGAGTCTTCGCAGAGGGACGAGCTGTAAAATCGCATTTTGTGCTGAAGAAATCCTCATTTTCTTTTGAATTGTCGAAAGACTGTCGTATATTTGCCTAAAATATACCCAACAACATCAACGTAAAAGAACGAAAACGATATGTTAGACGTAAAGCAACTACTTGCTGAATGCGAGGAACGCATGGAAATGAGCGTGATGCACCTCGATGAAACTCTTTCGCACATCCGTGCGGGCAAAGCCAATGTTCACATCCTCGACCAAGTGATGGTTAACTCCTATGGTTCTATGGTGCCTGTGAACAATGTAGCTGCAATCACTACGCCCGACTCTCGCACCATCGCCATCAAGCCTTGGGACAAGAGCATGTTTGCTCCAATCGAAAAGGCCATCATTGATTCTAATGTAGGCATCATGCCTGAAAACAATGGTGAAATCATTCGCCTTGGCATCCCCCCTCTCACTGAAGAGCGTCGTCGCGACCTCACCAAGCAATGCAACCAAGAAGGGGAGGATTCTAAAATCGCTATCCGCAACGTGCGTCGCGATGGTATCGACAAACTCAAGAAGAGCACCAAAGATGGTGTGCCCGAAGATGTGGCTAAAGATGCTGAAAACGATCTCCAGAAGCTCCACGACAAGATGATCAAGCGCATCGAAGAATTGCTTGCCAATAAGGCTAAGGAAATCATGACGGTGTAAGTCTTTCTGGCTCGATCGCTTTATTTCTATGGTAATCTATCAGACCCTTCGAGCCCTGTGCGTCGAAGGGTCTGTTTTTAATTTTGCACAATTTGGCTCAAACATCTAAGTCCGCTTCCAAAAAGGCTAAGTCCGCTTTGAAGAAATCACAAGCGAATGCTCATTCATCCATCTCTGCCTCCTCGGCATCAGGCACTGCCGACAACCTCTCCACTCAGCCGCTCCACGGCATTGTGGTGCGCAACACGGGGAGCAGCTACATGGTGCGCACCGAGGAAGGCAATGTTGTGGAATGTCGCGTGAAAGGTAACTTCCGTCTCAAAGGCATCCGCACCACCAACCCCGTGGCTGTGGGAGATGGAGTGACCATTCGTCCTGCTGCCGAGGGAGAACTAGCTTTCATTGTCGCCATCGACGACCGCTGCAACTACATCATCCGCAAGGCCTCCAATCTCTCGAAACAGAGCCACATCTTGGCGGCGAATATCGACCGTGTGTTGCTGCTCATCACTGTGGCACGTCCCGAAACCACCACCACTTTCATCGACCGCTTCTTGGCTTCTGCAGAGGCTTATCGCGTGCCAGTGACGTTGGTGTTCAACAAGGTGGACGACCTCAACGAAGAAGAGCGCGCCACCTTAGACTATCTCACGTGGATCTATCGCGACATTGGATACGAAGTGTTGCAACTCTCTGCGCTTCACGGACAAGGTGTGGAACAACTTGCGCCTTTGCTCACCGAGAAGATTACCCTTTTGGCAGGGCACTCTGGGGTCGGCAAAAGCACTCTCATCAATCGTTTGATTCCCAACGCAGGTGCGCGCACTGCTGAGGTGAGCGAAGCCCACGGTACGGGGATGCACACCACTACGTTCAGCGAACTCTTTGATTTGCCTTCCGGCGGTGGACTCATCGACATCCCTGGCATCAAAGGATTTGGTACGTTTGACATGGAGCCGGAAGAGATTGCTCACTATTTTCGAGAAATCTTCCGCATCGGCAGTGGTTGTAAATTCAATAACTGTACGCACACGCACGAACCTGGTTGTGCGGTGCTCGAAGCCATCGAAACTCACCAACTTGCTCCCTCTCGCTACACCTCCTATCTCTCCATGCTCGAAGATAAGGAGGAAGGGAAGTATAGAGATTAGAGGGTCGCAGACCCTTTCTGCTCGCCACGCCAAGCGTGGCTCGGGCGATACTTAGACGTTAGAATTTAGACGTTAGAGTCTAGAAGTCAGTACTATAATATTAGATGTTAGAATTTAGACGCTAGACGCCTGAATCACGCGCAAACCTATGGCGTGGTTTCGTCTAGCGTCTAATTGTATCTAAAGGTTTATTCTCTTCTAACGTCTACTTTCTACTATTCCTATAACCAATAAGACCCGAGCCACGCTTGTCGTGGCGAGCAAAACGGGTCCGCGACCCTCTAAAGTCTAATCTCTAACGTCTAACGTCCATTTCGATTCGTATGCTCGACAAACAACTCCTCAATCAACTATATCTCAAAGATACCTCGTTTGTCAATCTCATGACGCGGCGTATCTTCAATGTGCTCCTCATCGCCAATCCCTACGATGCCTTCATGCTCGAAGACGACGGACGTATAGACGAGAAACTCTTCAACGAATATGCCGCACTCTCCTTGCGTTATCCTCCGCGCTTCACCCAGGTGAGCACAGAGGCTGAGGCATGGGCAGAACTGCATCGTAATTCTTTTGATCTCATCATCGTGATGCCTGGCACAGACAATAGCGACACCTTCGACATCGCTCGCGGTATCAAGCATCGATTCCAGCATATTCCCCTCGTGGTGCTCACCCCTTTCAGCCACGGCATCACCGCGCGCATCGAAAACGAAGACCTCTCCGACTTTGAATACGTGTTCTGTTGGTTGGGAAACACTGATTTGCTGCTCTCCATCATCAAGTTGATAGAAGACAAAATGAATCTCGATTACGACATCGAAGAAGGAGGCGTGCAACAAATCATACTTGTCGAAGACAACATCCGTTTCTATTCCTCCGTTCTGCCCGAGTTGTACAAATTCGTGTTGCAGCAGAGCATGGAGTTCGCTACCGAAGCCCTCAACGAACACCAGCGCACTCTCCGCATGCGCGGACGTCCAAAAATCGTGCTCGCCCGCACCTACGAAGAAGCCCTCGACCTCTACGACCGCCATCCCAATAACGTGCTGGGTGTCATCACTGATGCGCGTTATCCTCGTGGCGGCGTTGTGGATCCCCAAGCCGGTGTGCAACTCTTAGCCGAATTGCGCAAGCGCGATCCCTTCTTGCCCCTCATCCTCGAGTCGGCAGAGTCGGAAAATGCCGTGCAAGCCAAGGCGCACAATGCCGATTTCATCGACAAAAACTCCAAGAAAATGGCAGTGGATCTCCGTGAGGTGGTGAAGCAGCATTTCGGTTTTGGCGATTTCATCTTCCGCGATCCCCAAACTTTCCAAGAAGTGATGCGTGCGCGCAATCTGAAAGAGATGCAATCCGCTGTGCTCAATGTCCCTGCCGAGTCGTTGCTCTATCACATCACGCGCAATCACGTGTCGCGCTGGTTGCGCAGTCGCGCCATGTTTCCTGCTGCTGAGTTTGTCAAACAACTCTCCTGGGAAGAACTCCAAGACATCGATGCCCACCGTCGCGCCATCTTTGAAGCGATTGTGGACTATCGCCGCATGAAAAACCAAGGTGTCGTTGCCGTGTTCCGCCGCGATCGTTTCGACCGCTACTCCAATTTTGCACGCATCGGAGAAGGTTCGTTGGGAGGTAAGGGGCGTGGTCTTGCCTTCATCGACAACATCGTGAAGCATCACCCCGAACTCAACCAGTTTGACAATGCCACGGTGATGATTCCCAAGACCGTAGTGCTCTGCACCGATCTCTTCGAGGAATTCATGGACCACAACAATCTCTACCAACTTGCGCTTTCCGATGCCGACGATGCTGTCATCCTTGATGCCTTCCGCCGTGCCACACTCCCAGCAAGTTTGGAGGGCGACATCCTCACCTTTATTGAAGCCACCAGCAGTCCTATAGCCGTGCGCTCGAGTTCGTTGCTCGAGGATAGCCACTATCAACCCTTTGCAGGGATATATAACACCTACATGGTGCCCCTGTTGGACAATCGCCACCGCATGCTCTCCATGCTCTGCGATGCCATCAAGGGAGTGTATGCCTCTGTTTTCTTCAAAGATTCCAAAGCCTACATGCAAGCCACGCGCAACGTCATCGACCAAGAGAAGATGGCAGTGATTTTGCAGGAAGTCGTCGGCAGACAATATGGCGACCGCTACTATCCCAGTATGTCGGGCGTGGGACGTTCGTTGAACTACTATCCCATCGGGGACGAGCGAGCCGAAGAGGGTATCGTGAGTCTAGCCCTCGGATTGGGAAATATATTGTAGATGGTGGACAAACCTTGCGCATCTGTCCCCATCATCCGGGAAAAGTGTTGCAGATGTCGGACACCGAAATGGCATTGCGCGAAACGCAAACCAGATTTTATGCCCTCGATCTGAAGAATATGGGGGAGAATTTCTCCGTAGACGATGCTTTCAATCTCTTGAAACTCTCTGTGCGAGAAGCCGACAAAGACGGTGCGTTGCAATACCTCGCTTCGACCTACAATCCCACCGATCAAGTCATCTATCCCGGAGTCTATCCCGAGGGAAGAAAAATCATCAGTTTTGTGGGAGTGTTGGAGCACGATGTTGTGCCACTTCCACATCTCCTGCGCGAAGTCTTGCGTCTCGGACAAGAAGCAATGCGTCGCCCAGTGGAAATCGAATTTGCTGTGGAAATCGAGGCTGCCACACGCAGTTGTGTGTTCTATCTGCTGCAAATCCGCCCGATGGTCGATGTGAAAAGCGATGTCCATATCAATCTTTCTGAAATTCGCCCTGAAACCATTCTGCTGCAAAGCAACAACGCCCTCGGTCACGGACAAATGGATGACATCACTGATGTCGTTTATGTCAAAACTGACGGCTACAATGCAGGAAATAACCCCTTGATTGCGGAAGAAATCTCGCGCATCAATGCCAAATTCCTCGACAGAGGAGAGCACTATGTATTGGTGGGTCCAGGACGTTGGGGTTCGAGTGATTCGTGGTTGGGGATTCCGGTGAAGTGGCCCAACATCTCGGCAGCGCGTATCATCGTTGAGGCAGGATTGACCAACTATCGTGTGGACCCCTCGCAAGGTACCCACTTTTTCCAAAACCTTACCTCCTTTGGGGTGGGCTATTTTACCATCAACGACTTCAATGGTGACGGAGTCTACAATCGTGCTGTCCTCGATGCCCTCCCAGCTGTGGAGGAAACAGCGCACGTGCGCCATGTGCGCTTCCCACAAACCCTCTCCATCAAGGTTGATGGCAAGAAAAAGTTGGGCTATGTGCTGACCGAAGAGTAGGGTAGTGGTGTTGATTGTGCTGCGTTCTTGTGTCGGTGTCCCCCTAATAGTATATGGGAGGATAACTAGGCAAAGAGAGAAAAATCACCGAAAAAGTGACATAAAAAGTGATGGTGTACCTTGTTCTGCTATGTGCATTTATCAAATATGTAGTTTTTCTGCGGTTCTTTTTGAGAGCGTGCCAAAGCACTTGCAAGTTTGCGTGGCATTAGACGGTGGGTTTTCCTCCACTTGTGCTGAGGCGCATGGATGGGCAAATCCATCGTTTTTCACCTTCGGCAAATTTGTCTCACAAGTGACTATTCTTTTGCAGCAATTACTGCGTAGAGTTTTCGTTTTTCATCAATGCCCCTTTCACACGCGCGCGCATCCCTGGGATTTTGCACTTTTTGCTTTCACAACCTTCACCGAAAGGGACCAAAAAAACGTTGGAGTTTTCTTAGAAAAAGTCCAACGTTTTTTTCTTTTTCTCCGACGTTTTCTGAAAAATGTCGGACGTTTTTATGGGCTTCTTCCCACGTTTTTGAAAGTTGGCTGCAGTTTGCAGACAAACAGGGTGCCTTGAAAGTCACTTTTTCCTTTTTTCTGTCGAAAAAAAGCCTCTTTTCAGCACTCGTGTGTGAAGGTTGTGAAAGCAAAAAAACGCAAATCCCTGGGAACGCGCCCGCGTATCACGTGCGCGCGAGAAAAGGTGATTTTTTTGAAGGTAAAATCATATCCTCTTCAAGTGTGTTTCACTGAGGGAAAAAATGGTTACAGATTTCTCTTCCCTCTCTCGAATACTTTAAGCCACAAAATCATGACGATTGTTTTTTGTGAAACAATATGATCAAGTCTAATGTCTTTATGATGATTGCTTTTGTTTGGTTTTGTAATGTCTGGGTTTCATATTTGATGCTCCTTGTTGTGGATACTTCACTTTTTCGCCGATTTTTCACTCTTTATCCCCATTTCCACCCCTATATATACGAGGGGGTAAAAGAAGAAAGTTGCACTTTGCGAGAAAGTGCTGTCGAATATTTGTGTGAAGAACATGAATGAGTGCCTAAAATAGGATAGAAAATGGGGGCAATTCAAAGAAAATCATTACCTTTGCACCAAATAGTCAAATGATAATTACAACACATGGCACAAGAAGACGTTTTTAAGAAAATAGTTTCCCACTGCAAGGAGTACGGATTTGTATTTCCCTCTAGTGAAATCTATGATGGATTGGGTGCAGTCTATGACTACGGTCAACTCGGCGTTGAACTCAAAAATAATATCAAACAATACTGGTGGCAATCTATGACTTTGCTCCACGAGAACATCGTGGGCATCGACTCTGCCATCTTCATGCACCCCACTATTTGGAAGGCTTCTGGTCACGTAGATGCGTTTAACGATCCCTTGATTGACAACAAGGATTCTAAGAAACGCTATCGCGCTGACGTGCTTATCGAAGATCAACTCGCAAATATGACGAGAAGATTGAGAAAGAAGTGGCTAAGGGTCGCAAGCGTTTCAAGGAAGCCTTCAACGAAGAAGAATTCCGCACCACCAACGGTCGTGTGCTCGAAATTGCTGCTAAGCGCGATGCTTTGCACGAGCGTTTTGCGGTGGCTCTCAATGATAGCAACCTTGAAGAATTGCGCCAAATCATCTTGGACGAGGAAATCGTTTGCCCCATCAGCGGTACTCGCAACTGGACTGAAGTGCGCCAATTCAACCTCATGTTTAAGACCGAAATGGGGTCTACTTCTGAGGGGGCATCTACCATCTACCTCCGTCCTGAGACCGCACAAGGTATCTTCGTGAACTACCTCAATGTGCAAAAGACAGGTCGCATGAAGATTCCTTTTGGTATTGCACAAATCGGTAAGGCTTTCCGTAATGAGATTGTAGCTCGCCAATTCATCTTCCGTATGCGCGAATTTGAACAAATGGAGATGCAGTTCTTCGTGAAGCCAGGCACCGAACTCGAATGGTTCAGCAAGTGGAAGGAAACACGTATGGCTTGGCACCAAGCTCTCGGTTTTGGCGCAGAAAACTATCGTTTCCACGACCACGAGAAGCTCGCTCACTATGCTAACGCTGCCAGTGATGTTGAGTTTAAGATGCCTTTCGGTTTCAAAGAAGTGGAAGGTATTCACTCTCGCACCAACTTCGACCTCTCACAGCATGCTCAATTCAGCGGTAAGAAAATTGAATATTTCGACCCCGAACTGGGCGAAAGCTACACTCCCTATGTCATCGAGACTTCTATCGGTGTAGACCGCATGTTCCTCAGTGTGATGAGCCATGCCTACGAAGAAGAACAGCTCGAAGGTGGTGATAGCCGCGTGGTGCTTCGTTTGCCTGCAGCCCTCGCTCCTGTGAAGTTGGCAATCTTCCCCTTGGTGAAGAAAGATGGACTCCCCGAGAAGGCGCACGAAATCATGAACGAATTGCGTTTCCACTTCAAGTGTGCTTACGAAGAAAAGGATTCTATCGGTAAGCGTTATCGCCGTCACGACGCCATCGGTACGCCTTTCTGCATCACGGTGGACCACGAAACCCTCAATGATGGTTGCGTGACGATTCGTGAACGCGACACTATGAAGCAAGAACGTGTGAAGATTGAAGATCTTCGTGCTTTGATCGAGGATAAGGTGTCCATCACTTCTTTGCTCAAGAAACTTAAATAATCTCCCGTTGTCCCCACCTTGTCTGATGCGGCAGGGTGGGCGCAACGCTGTTTGTCAAAGATTTCTATGAATCGCGCAAATCTCTCTACTCTTATGTCGGCTTTTCGTGCTGAATATACGGGACGTTGGAGCTTATTGACTCAAACTTTCCGTGCTTGTTTTGTGCTCCTTCTTGTGGGCTGTGGTTGGGCAGTAACTGCTTGTTCTAGCGATGAACCCTCCGACCCCGTCTACGAAAATTGGACAGCGCGCAATGCTGCAGCTTTTTCCGATACAATGCGTGTGGCTCGCACTGCTATTGCGCAAGCTAAAGCACAATATGGTGATGCCTGGACAGAACATACCCCTTGGCGTGTGTTTGGCAACTACACGCTCGGCACGGGAGGGAAACCCACTGCCAATGATAGTTTGGTGGTGCGTGTGGTGAATAGCCAACTCTCTGCTGCTGAAGCACTCAAAGCACCTCGTCCTCTCTACACCGACACCGTGCGTGTGGCTTATATGGGACGCTTGATGCCTACTTCGGCTGACCCTGCGGGAAAACTCTTTGACTATAGCGGTCCTTCTAGACTTGAGAGCGATGTGTTCAACACCGCACTCGGCACAGCATCTAAGTTTGCTGTGAGCAACTTCGTGGTGGGCTTTACCACTGCTCTCCAGCAAATGCACGTGGGCGACCGCTGGCGCATCTTTATTCCAGCCAAATCGGGCTACGGCAATGCTGTCCAAACTTCTATTCCTGCAGGTTCGATGCTCATCTTCGACTTGCAGTTGCAGCAGTTTTGGCATCCTTAATCCAGGTTTCCTCATCGTGAATGAGCGAAACTTGTTGCAAAACGATACATCAACAACACAACTATAATATGCCACGGCACTGAGTTTGGTAACGATGATGCAAGTGGCAGAGAAGAAAGTTTTGACGCTAGCTTAATAACGCAAGAGTCTTGAGGCTTTCTTCTTGGAAAAACTAAACAGCTTTACAAAAATTATGCTTGAAATACGCAATCTTCATGCTTCTGTAGAAGGTAAAGAAATCCTTCGCGGCATTAACCTCACCATCAATGACGGTGAGGTGCACGTGCTCATGGGACCTAACGGCTCTGGTAAGTCCACACTCTCTAATGTGATTGTGGGAAATCCTAAGTTTGACGTAACGGAAGGTGAAATCATCTTCAATGGTAAACCTTCTCGATCTTGAACCCGAGGAACGTAGTCACGAAGGTGTCTTCATGTCGTTCCAAGCTCCCATCGAAATTCCAGGTGTTTCGATGACCAACTTCATGCGCGCAGCCATCAACGCAAAGCGTGAATACTTCGGTCAAGAGCCTCTCTCTGCCTCCGATTTTCTCAAGGTGCTTCGCGAAAAGCGCAAGCTCGTGGGTCTCGATGCTCACTTCATGAGCCGTGGGGTCAATGAGGGTTTCTCTGGTGGCGAACGCAAGCGCAACGAAATCTTCCAAATGGCAGTGCTCGAACCTACATTCTCCATCCTGGACGAAACGGACTCTGGTCTTGACGTTGATGCGCTCCGCATTGTGGCTGAGGGCTTCAACCAGCTCCGCAAACCTGAGACTTCTGCGCTTGTGATTACGCACTACCAACGCATGCTCGACTATCTAAAGCCTGACTTTGTGCACGTGATTGTCAATGGTAAGGTGGTGAAAGAAGGCGATGCTTCACTCGGCTACGAAATTGAAAAGCGCGGTTTTGACTGGATCAAAGAAGAATTGGCGCAATAAGACAAAATAGGTACAGCTCTTGCCGTGCTTCATTTGTGCTGATGCCTAATAACCTAAAGTTTTTTGCTTCACACCTCAACTAATTCTTCTGAACTTATGTCCAGTCTTCAACAATATCTCGATCTTTATCGCGATGCCCAGCACCTCATCGACCAGCATAGTTGTGCTGTGCTCAATGAGCGTCGCAAGGAGGCAGCGCAACTTTTGCAAGATCGTCAGCTCCCCAATACGAAGGTGGAGCGTTACAAATATACAAATGCTGATGCCGCCTTTGCTCCCGATTTTGGCATCAATATCAAACGTCTCTTGGGTGATGCTCAGGCTGAAAGCTCTGCAAATGCAGCGTTTCAGGACTCCCCACTTATGCCCTCTATGTGGTGAACGATGTGGTGATGCCGATGTCGGAGGAAGAACAACTCCCCGAAGGCGTGACTGTGCTCTCTTTTGCACAAGCTGCGGCACAATGCCCTGAGCTCCTCGATAAGTATTATCACAAGGCAGCGCAACAAGAACCTGCCAATGCGCACAAAAATGTGCAGCGCACTGAGTACGATGCAGTGACATTGCTCAACACTCTACTCGTGCAAGATGGTATCTTGGTGCATCTTGCTGCTGGTGCCAAGCTCGATAAGGCTTTGCAAATCGTCTTCCACACACAGTCTAAGCAACCCATCATGGCGAATCGCCGCCTCCTCGTAGTGGCAGAAGCCGATAGTTTTGCTGATATTCTGATTTGCGAGCACGCAAAGGGATTAAAAGACAGCCTTTCTACGCAAGTCACAGAGGTATATCTCGGAGAGAAAGCCGCTGTGTCCATCTACAATCTCGAAGAGACGCGCGAAGGTCACAGTCGTTTTAGCAATATCTACGTAGAACAACAGCAGGAAAGTCGTTTCTCTCTCAACAATCTTGCGCTGACCACAGGTCTTTCTCGCACCATGACCAACGCCCGTTTGTTGGGTGAAGGTGCCGACTGCCAAACAGCGGGTATGGCGATCACCGATGGCAAGCAGCATGTAGACAATACTCTCCTTGTGGATCACGTGGCAGAAAATTGTACGTCCGATATGATGTACAAGTATGTGCTCGATGGTGATAGCACTGCTGTGTTCGCCGGAAAAGTGATGGTGCGTCCCGATGCTCAAAAGACCCTTTCGCAGCAGAACAGTGCCAACATCTGTTTGTCACCCACCGCACACGTACATGCACTTCCTATGCTGGAGATTTATGCCGACGATGTGCGTTGCAACCATGGTGCTACGATTGGTAAACTCGATGAAGGTGCACTCTTATATTTGCGCCAGCGTGGTATTCCTCTCGCAGTGGCTAAACTCTTGCTCCAACATGCCTTCGTCAATGATGTGTTGCAACGCATTCCCATTGAGGCACTCCGAGAGCGCTTGTCGCATCTGGTGGAGCTTCGCTTCCGTGGTGAGTTACACCATTGTCAAGATTGTCACTGCTAAAGTGGCATTGCTCAGTGGCACGATTCCAATGAACTAAATCTAATTCCGCACCGCTAACGGGTTGAGCCGATGCGGTGCGGAATTTCTTTTGAGCTGATGCGTGTGCGCAGATTCTGTTGACGCCAATCCGTGCATCAGCTTCCTGCACACCGCCATGATATATAATTTCTATGTACACTTATCGTCAAGATTTTCCCATACTTTCAAGAGAGGTCTACAAGCATCCGCTTGTCTACTTTGACAATGCTGCCACAACGCAGAAGCCGCAGTGTGTGATTGATGCCATTGCGCGTGAATATGCGGAGGTGAACGCTAATGTGCACCGAGGCATTCACTATCTTTCGCAACAAGCTACAGAGCTGCACGAAGCTGCACGAGAAACCGTGCGTCAGTTTATCAATGCACGCAGCACGAGTGAAATCGTTTTCACGCGTGGCACCACAGAGAGCATCAACCTTGTAGCATATTCCTTCGGAGAAGCCTTCCTAAAAGAAGGCGACGAAGTGATCCTTTCTGTGATGGAACACCATTCTAACATCGTGCCTTGGCAGTTGCTACGCGAGCGAAAAGGCATCGTGATTAAAGTAGTGCCGATGAACGAGGCAGGCGAATTAGATATGGAGGCTTATCGCGCGCTCTTTACGCCTAAAACTCGCTTGGTGAGCATCTGTCACGTGAGCAATGTGCTAGGACGATAAATCCAGCACAGGAGATTATCCGTATCGCTCACGAAGCCGGAGCAAGAGTGCTGTTAGATGGTGCGCAGAGTGTGCCCCATTTTACCGTTGATGTGCAAGCCCTGGACTGTGATTTTATGGTTTTCAGTGGACACAAAATCTACGGTCCTACAGGCATTGGCGTGCTTTATGGTAAAGAAGACTTGCTCGACCAACTCCCCCCTTATCAAGGTGGTGGAGAAATGATTGCGCGTGTAAGTTTTGAGCACACCACTTTCGAGCGTCTCCCCTATAAGTTTGAAGCCGGCACACCCGACTACGTGGGCACGCATGCTTTAGCCACTGCGCTGGATTACATCTCTGCTATTGGGATGGACAAAATCGCAGCGCACGAGGAAGAACTCACCCAATATGCCATGACTCGTATGCGCGAAATTGAAGGCATGACGTTTTTCGGCACAGCCGCTGCCAAGACTTCTGTCGTATCGTTCAATGTCGGTGATATCCACCCCATGGATTTAGGTACGCTTCTCGACCGTCTGGGCATCGCCATCCGCACGGGACACCATTGTGCGCAACCGCTCATGGCGCGCTGTGGTGTGGAGAGCATGGCACGCATCTCCTTCGGACTTTATAACACGCGCGAAGAAGTGGACATCTTCCTCAAAGCCCTTCAACGTGTGGTGGGTATGTTTTAACCCAATCGGTCATTAGAACGCTATTGCGCGACTCGTTATGGAAAAGAAAATTTTCTCTAACGATTTGCCCCATTGGGCTCGCACTGCTGACGTCTTAGACGGCTTGTGGAGAATCTTCTAACCTTCAGGGCTCCTTTTCCTTTGAACGCTTCTCCTTGATTTCCAGCGCTCCTCCTTGAATCCCAGTGTTTGAAATAGTGCATTTCAAACACTGGTTTTCTTTTTGGGGCTCGACCATCTTGTTAATTATAGTGCGTTGGATTGCGTTTTATCCTATAAAAAGCACGACAGAGCAATAGCAATCTTGATTATTTCTTCTCCACTTCGTTTTTGCAGACATCGCAAAACATCGTGCATTTACCACCAAAATCAGCCTCAAAAGCCTGTTTTCAGGCAGAAAAAGGAGAAAATCGCACTTTTCTCGCATATTTTTCACTCAAAGTCTTGCATGTTTCAAAAAGAGTTCGTACTTTTGCATCGCAATTGGGTCATGGTGTAATGGTAACACTACAGGTTTTGGTTCTGTCATTCTGGGTTCGAATCCCGGTGACCCAACAAAATGCGCTGATTGGCTGCGTTATCGACGCTGACGATTAGCGCGTTTTTGTGTTTATACCCCTACTTATTTTTTGTTAGTCTTCCACATTTTCTTTTCCGTCACGGACTATGGCATCACTACAATCGCTCGCCAAAGACACTGCCATCTACGGCATGAGCTCCATTGTGGGGCGTTTTCTTAATTATCTCTTATTCCCCCTCTACACACACGTATTTGCTGCAGGCACAGGAGCCAACGGCGTCATCACCAACGTCTATTCCTACACTGCGCTCCTCTTCGTCATCCTCACCTTTGGCATGGAGACAACGCTCTTCCGTTTTCTCAACAAAAATGAGGAGAAAGATCCTGAGCGCGTTTACACCACGGTTTTGGCAATGGTCGGAAGCATCGGCATCCTGTTTATGGCTTTAGTGTGGGCGTTCATCGACCCCATTGCCACACAAATGGGCTATCCCGATCATCACAACTACGTGCTCATGATGGCAGCCGTCGTGGCTCTCGACGCTTTTCAGGCAGTGCCCTTCTGCTATTTGCGCTATCTGAAGCGTCCTCTCAAGTTTGCTGCCCTCAAACTAAGCTTTATCGCGCTCAACATCCTGCTCAATCTTCTTTACTTCGTTGTTCTTCCACACGTGGTGCCTAGTTGGCAAATCGAAGTGGGACACGTGTTCTTTGTCAACCTCATCTGCACAGGGCTCATCACTTTTGGATTTTGGAAAGAACTCTTTGGTGTGCGCTGGCGCATGGACCGCTCGCTCATCCGTCCAATGCTGTCTTACTCTTGGCCCATGTTGGTGCTTGGCATTGCAGGCATCTTGAACCAAACCATCGACAAAATCATCTTCCCATGGCTCGTGCCTGGCGCAGAAGGACGCGTGCAACTCGGCATTTATGGCGCTGCAGTGAAGATTGCCATGATCATGGCACTCATCACACAAGCCTTCCGCTATGCCTACGAACCATTTGTGTTTGCAGCCGCAAAGAATGACCAATCGGGGGATAATCGCGCCACCTACGCTGCCACGATGAAGTATTTCATCATCTTCACATTGGCAGCCTTTTTGCTCGTGATGGCGTATATCGACGTGCTGAAATACCTCATGGGACGCGACTACTGGGAAGGACTTCCCACGGTGGCAGTGGTGATGGTGGGAGAAATCATCAAAGGCGTTTATTTCAACCTCTCTTTCTGGTATAAACTCACCGACCGCACTATTTGGGGGGCTTGGTTCTCTACCGCTGGTTGTGTGGTGCTCGTGGCTTGCAATCTCTATTTCATTCCACAATATGGCTACATGGCTTGCGCATGGTCTGGCGTGGCAGGCTACAGTGTCGCTATGCTCTTGAGCTACTTCGTAGGACAAAAGTACTATCCCATCAATTATCCACTCAAAAGCATTTTCCGCTATGTCGCACTCACTGCAGTGCTCTACGTTGGAATGGTGTTTTTTGCCGATTTCATCGACAACAATGTTGCGCGAATTGCCTTTAATACGGTGCTCATCGCCATCTTCCTCACCTATATTGTGTGTACGGATTTTCCGCTCTCCTCACTGCCTGTAGTAGGTAAGTATTTTCGAAAGCACTAAATCTCAAGAAGCAGAAACAGCGAGCCAAGTTCTCTCTCTTGCATTCGTGACTTCTCCCCAATTAAGGTTGGTTCCAAATTGGTGTTTGCACCGAAAAATAATTCATTTTCTCCGATTTCATCGGGTTTATCCCCCTTCACACCCCTATATTCATGAAGAGTTTCCGCTTAGAAAATGGTCTCCGCGTGGTGGTGCACTATCACCCCTCCGAAGTGCTCCACTGCGGCTACGTGTTGTGCACGGGCACTCGCCACGAAGATGCAGCCGACAGCGGCATGGCGCACTTCATCGAGCACATGAGTTTTAAGGGCACCTCACGTCGTCGCTCCCGACAAGTCAATGACTATTTGGAACGCGTGGGAGGTGAAATCAATGCTTTCACAAGTAAACAAGAAACGGTGTACTCTGCCACAGTGCTGCGCAAGGACTTCTCACGCGCAGTGGATGTGCTCACTGATATTGTTTTCCACAGCACCTATCCGCAAGCAGAAATCGACAAGGAAGTGGAAGTAATCATCGATGAAATCGATAGTTATCGCGACAGCCCCGCTGAATTGATTTCGATGAATTTGAACAATTAGTCTATGGTGACGCTCCTTTAGGTCGCGACATTTTGGGAAATCCTGAACGCCTGCGCACCTACACCACAGCCGATGCGGTGCGATTTGCCAAACAGCATTACGTTCCGCATAATGCCGTTTTTTACGTGCATGGAGAAGTGGAGATGCGCACCGTGATTCGTCAACTTGAAAAATGGAACAACTGTAAAATGGTCGGTTCCATCGAAGATAGTTCTTCAAAAAATGCCGATTTCACCGAAGTTTCTTGCGACGCTCAACAAGAGAAAGTAGAGAGAAAGTACGATGAAATCGAGGTTTTTCAAAACAAAGAGGAAGAAAATAGCGCGATTCAACCAGCTGCACCGAGTGTGCGCCGCGTCAAACGTGACACGCACCAAGCGCACGTGATGATGGGTGGTCTCACCTTTGGTAGTAATGATGACCGACGCTTCACCCTTCTTTTGCTTAACAATATATTGGGTGGTCCTGCCATGAATTCACGGCTCAATATGGCTGTCAGAGAAAAATGCGGTTTGGTGTATAGCATTGATGCCTATCTCAACACCTATCCTGACACTGGATTCTGGAACGTCTATTTCGGTTGCGACCTAGAGGACGTGGAGCGTTGCTGCAAACTCGTGGAACGCGAACTCGCAAAATTGGCTCACCAACCGCTCACCACTCGCCAACTCCGTGCGGCGCAAGAACAGCTCTGCGGACAGATTGGCATCTCTGGCGACAATTCCGAGAGTGCTGCCCTGGCTATGGCAAAACAGTTTGCTCACTTTGGCACCTATCGCAACATTGCGCGCCTATACGACAAATTCGTGCGATAACAGCAGAAGAACTTCAACAGCTTGCCGCAGAGATTTATCGTCCCGAAGCGAGATACACGCTGATTTATCACTAATCCCGCGAAGAAAGGGCACAAAGAAAGACTTTTCCTCTCCCGATGAAATCGGACGTTTTTGAAAAGTGTTCGCAAAATGCAAAGCGTACTTGTAAATATCACAGAGGGAAGTACCTCGAAATCAAATTAAATTAGTAAATTTGCCCCTGTGTGCATGCGAAGATTTTCAGTGCTCCGTTCTGTCACACCACATGGGCGCAACTAAGCGGACCACTCCCGACGAAATTATCCATTATAAAAGTATAAGATGAACGTTATTACAAAGACTGTCTCCCTGCCTGATGGACGCATCATCAGCATTGAGACCGGTAAGCTCGCAAAGCAGGCGGACGGCGCAGTGATGCTGCGCATGAACAACACCATGCTTCTCGCTACCGTTTGCGGTGCCAAAGACGCTGCCCCCGGCACCGATTTCATGCCGCTCCAATGTGACTATAAAGAAAAATATTCCGCTGTGGGTCGTTTCCCCGGTGGATTCACCAAACGCGAAGGCCGTGCTGGCGACTACGAGATTCTCACTTCTCGTCTTGTTGACCGCGCCCTCCGTCCCCTCTTCCCCCTCTGACTATCACGCAGAAGTGTTTGTGAACATCACACTCTTCAGTGCTGATGGCGTGGATATGCCCGATGCACTTGCTGGTTTCGCTGCTTCTGCTGCTTTGGCTTGCACCGACATTCCTTTTGATGGTCCTATCTCTGAAGTGCGCGTGGCTCGCATCAACGGAGAATTTGTGATCAACCCCACCTTCGAACAACTCAAGGGTGCCGACATGGATCTCATGGTTGCGGCTACCGAAGAGAACATCATGATGGTGGAAGGTGAAATGGACGAAGTGCCTGAAAGCGCACTCCTCGAAGCTCTCAAAGTGGCGCACGCTGCTATCAAACCTATGTGCCAAATCCAGAAGGAGCTTTCTAAGGAATTAGGCAAGGATGTGAAGCGCGAATACTGCCACGAGGTGAACGATGAAGACCTCCGTGCTCAAGTGAAGAATGACTGCTACCAAAGTGCTACGACATCACGAAGTCTGCACTCGAAAAGCACGATCGTTTTGACGCTTTCGAAGCTGTTCGCGAAGAATTTAAGGTGGCTTACGCTGCCGCTCACACCGAGCTCACTGAAGACGAACTCGCTGAAAAGAACGCACTCATCGATCGCTACTATCACGATGTAGAAAAAGACGCTATGCGTCGTTGCATCCTCGACGAAGGCGTGCGCCTCGATGGTCGTAAGACTACTGACATCCGTCCTATCTGGTGCGAGGTAAATCCTCTCCCCGGTCCTCACGGAAGTGCTATCTTCACTCGTGGTGAAACACAAAGCCTTTCTACCACAACCCTCGGTACAAAACTTGACGAAAGATGGTGGACGATGTACTCGATAAGAGCTACATGCGCTTCCTCCTTCACTATAACTTCCCTCCTTTCTCTACCGGTGAAGCTCGCGCTCAACGCGGTGTTGGTCGTCGTGAAATTGGTCACGGTCACTTGGCATGGCGCGGTTTGAAGGGTCAAATCCCTGCAGACTTCCCTTACACTGTACGTGTAGTAAGTGATATCCTCGAGTCTAACGGTTCTTCTTCTATGGCTACCGTTTGCGCTGGTACGCTCTCTCTCATGGATGCTGGTGTACCCTTGAAAGCTCCTGTGTCTGGTATCGCAATGGGCTTGATCAAGAACCCAGGTGAAGACAAATATGCCGTTCTCTCCGACATCCTCGGTGACGAAGACCACCTTGGCGACATGGACTTCAAGACCACGGGTACACTCAAAGGTTTGACCGCTACGCAAATGGACATCAAGTGCGATGGTCTTTCTTACGAAATCCTCGAAAAGGCACTTGCACAAGCTAAGGCTGGTCGCGAACACATCCTCGGTGAGATGATGAAGACCATGGATCACCCACGTGAAGACTACAAGCCTCACGTACCTCGCATCGAAGCCTTCAACATTCCTAAGGAATTCATCGGTGCCGTTATCGGTCCTGGTGGTAAGATCATCCAAGGTATGCAAGAAGAAACGGGTGCTACCATCACCATCGAAGAAGTGGATGGCGTAGGTAAGATTCAAGTTTCTGCTCCTAACAAGGATAGCATCGACGCAGCTGTTGCTAAGATCCGCGCTATCGTGGCTATCCCCGAAGTAGGCGAGGTGTACGATGCTAAGGTCATCAGCATCATGCCTTACGGTTGCTTCGTAGAGTTCATGCCTTCTAAGGAAGGTCTCCTTCACATCTCAGAAATCTCTTGGAATCGCCTTGAAAGCGTTGAAGACGCTGGCATCAAGGAAGGTGACAAAATCCAAGTGAAGCTCCTCGAAATCGACCAAAAGACTGGCAAATTCCGTCTTTCTCACAAGGTTTTGACCGAGAAGCCCGAAGGTTGGGAAGAACGTCCTGCACGTCGTCCTCGCCGCGAAGATGGTGAGCGCCGTCCCCGTCGTGAACAACGCGACTAATTCGCTTTTTAACCTAGTAGGCTGCTTTACCTTATAAGCTACGTTTTAGCAGCCTATTAGCTGCATTTTGTCTATAACTTGCATCTGCAGCATAGGATAATGTACAATTTGTCCTCACACTCCCAACGGAGTGTGAGGGCATTTCTATTATCCCAAATCGGTCATTAGACCGTAAAGCATACTTGTAATGGATAAGATAACTTCCTTTCATCTTCCATCTGGTATTGTGGTTTAGAACCGTGGAAGCATGCTCATAAGTTCCAGTATTTTCTGAGAAAGTGACCTAATTCTTTACGTTAGGGCAAAAAAAAGGAAAGCCTTTTGGGCTTTCTTATCGTTGTTAAAGTTGAACGTAACCGTTTGTTACGACAACTGGTGAATAAAAACTCAATTCACGGGTCTCGGCTTCCCCGTATTGGGAAGACGAAGTTCGAGAAATGTTTGAACCTTTATGGGGTTCGGAAGATTGGGCTATTCTTGTTCAGAAGTTGCCGCTTCTTCGTTTGATTTTCATTTTACTTGTGCATTGAGTGCACGGAGTTGCTTACAGAGGGCTTGTGCCATAGCACCATTACCCATGGAGCGGTATCGGTCGATGCGATACATCAGCTCATCGATCATTTTTTGTTGTTTCATAATGTTCTAATTTAGTTGTGCAACAGCTCATGTTGTCAAAACATTCTGCCGTTTATTAATATAATGTTCTGTTTTTGTAGTGAGCAGTAGTGCTCTGATTACATGTGCAAAAGTACAACTGAAACCGTGCAAAAGCAAGTTTTTTGAGGAAAAAATGTCGTTTGAACCATTTCTCATCAGCGATTTGATAGGCAAACTTAGCAGGAATGATTGACAACTCACTACCTACATGATGACAAACGCCGACAGCGTCAAACCTACTCTTGCTAGGCTTGCAAAATGACTGCAATCTCTACATGACAAACGTTGAAATGCACAGTTTACACTTTGGATATATTCGTTTGATTCCCTTGAAAACTGCAATTACATACGGAAAATGCCTATGGACACTAATCGTATATCCACACGCCAACAGAACGATTCGCTCTTTAGTGGATTATTCTATGGGCTCGTTCTCTTGCTTGTTGTTTTATCTCTGGGGTGATGTAGGTCACTAAGCTCTTGATTAAATAAGCTATTGCCCCGATATCGTCTGTTAGTCCAGCTAAGGGGATGAAATCTGGGATAGCATCGACAGGGAGTATTAAGTAACCTAGTGCTCCAAGTACTTTCATTTTTTCTGATGTGGGTAGATTCGGAGATTTAGCTAGGTAATACAGAAGGCAGATGTTGTAGATGGCTTCTTCTCCCAGTTTGCTACTCCATTTTTTTACAGTATTCCAGAGGCTTCCTTCTGAATACTCCTTTTCGTACTTTTGGTAATCTTCCATAGTGGTAAGCGTTGAAGATAAGTAATCAATAGATTTCTTGAAGATTTGTGACCTTAATCACCTGGTCTCGGTGGTGAATTTCATTGGGGGATTGGATTTCTTGGTCTTTTTAGTAGTAGAACGAATGATGTGTTCGGTAGTGTTTGATATAGTTGCAAATCTACGAATAAAAATGAAGAAACAGAATTACAGCGCTGCTTTTTTGTGACTAGAACACATGCTTCTCCCTCTTCTCAGAAAAGACAGGGTGTTTGATAAAAGGAGAACTGCTGCGTTATTTTCAATTTTCAGCCTTGGTCACGTACTTTTGTAGGAACCCTTCAGCCTCCATCTCAATGCTTGGCATTTTATCCTTTTATGAAAAATAAAAAGAGGTGCTGCAAAAACGAGTTTTGCAACACCTCCTATGTTTTAACACTACATCATCGAAAATCGGTGTGCAGTGAGATAAACCTACAAATTAGAGGTTAGGATTGATTTTGTTCCATTCAGATACGGGAGGAACAATGTTGAGTGTCACGAGTTCGTCGCGCATCTTGCAGAGGTGTTCGTAGCTAGCATCGAGGGCAGCCACTTCGTCAGCAGTACCCACGGGCATCTTGTAGCTGCAACCGTTGGCATCGAGCACAGTGTCCATAGCCATCATGATGTTTTGATACTTTTCGTTCTTCACGTAAGTACCAGCAGGGTAACGGAAAGTTTCGCCGCCCATCACGCTGCGAATCATTTCTACAGAGAGGTAAGAGGGGCTTTGGAAAGAAGAGCGACCGCGGAGCTTGATGATAGCAGCACCACCTTGTGTCACGTCCTTGCGCATTTGAGCCCATTCTTCTTCGGGGAACTCAGCAGTGCCGATGATGTCAGAAAGTTTGCGACCAGCAATTTCAACAGCAGAACCGAATACAGCCATTTGTTCACCGTGACCACCATAAGTGGCGCAACCCTTCACTTCGTTTTGCATCACGCCGAACTTCTTAGCGAGAGCGCTTTGAAGACGAGTAGAGTCGAGTGCAGCGAGAGTAGTCACTTGACCAGGCTTGAGGCCAGAGTAGAGGAGAGTAACAAGACCAGTGAGGTCAGCAGGGTTGAAGATGATGACCACGTGCTTCACATCGGGGCAGTAAGTCTTGATGTTCTTACCGAGTTCTTCAGCGATTTTGCAGTTACCAGCGAGGAGATCTTCACGAGTCATACCTTCCTTACGGGGAGCACCACCAGAAGAGATGATGTATTTGGCATCCTTGAAGGCTTCAGCTACGTCAGTAGTAGCAGTGATGCGAGCATCGTTGAAGCCGCATTGGCGCATTTCTTCAGCCACACCTTCGGGAGAGAATACGTCGTAGAGGCAGATGTTGGAAGTTAGGCCCATCATGAGCGCACTTTGTACCATGTTGGAGCCGATCATGCCAGCTGCGCCAACGATTACCAATTTTTCGTCAGTTAAAAATGCCATTGTTCTTGGAATTATAATAGATGAATAGATATATTATCAGTTGATGATTGATGAACTATACAGCAAATTTACAGATAACTTTTGGAATCGTGGAGTATTAGTGAAACTTTTTTCGGAGGATTGCTGAAAAAAATGAAGTCTGGATTTGAGAAAAATGGAGTTCTTCTTGCTTGTGTTTATTTTTATCGGTACTTTTGCAGCGAAAAGTAAGCAATTTACTTGATTTTTCTCCTTCCTTTCAAAAATATCTCTTATGAACGCTTCAAAAGTTCTCGAAGACCTCAAACATCGTTTCCCCAATGAACCTGAGTATCATCAGGCGGTGGAAGAAGTGCTCTCCACTATCGAAGAGGAGTACAACAAGCATCCTGAGTTTGACAAGGTGAATCTCATCGAACGTCTCTGCATCCCAGAGCGTGTCTATACTTTCCGTGTCACTTGGATGGACGACCAAGGCAACATCCGCACCAACATGGGCTACCGTGTGCAGCACAACAATGCCATCGGTCCTTATAAAGGCGGGCTGCGTTTCCACTCTTCGGTGAATCTTGGTATCCTCAAGTTTTTGGCTTTCGAGCAAGTGTTCAAAAATGCGCTCACCACGCTCCCTATGGGTGGAGCAAAAGGAGGTTCAGACTTCTCTCCACGTGGCAAGAGTGCTGCCGAGGTGATGCGTTTCTGTCAAGCCTTCATGCTGGAATTGCACCGCAACATTGGCGCAGACTGCGACGTACCTGCCGGTGACATCGGTGTGGGTGGTCGCGAAGTGGGCTATATGTTTGGTGCTTACAAAAATATACGCGCCAATTTGAAGGCGTGCTCACGGGCAAGGGACAGGAATTTGGCGGTAGCCTCATTCGTCCAGAAGCTACGGGCTATGGTAATGTCTACTTCCTCCAACAGATGTTGGCAACTCGTGGAGAGTCTATTGAAGGCAAGACGGTACTGATTTCGGGTTCGGGCAATGTGGCACAATACACCGCCGAAAAGGTGTTGCAACTTGGGGGAAAGGTGCTCACACTCTCCGACAGTGATGGTTTTATCTATGACCCCGACGGCATAGACCGCGAAAAACTGGATTATGTGATGGAGTTGAAAAACCTCTATCGTGGTCGCATTCGCGAATATGCAGAGGAGTATCCCACGGCGCAATACTTTGAAGGACAGAAGCCTTGGGGCATCAAGGCAGATATTGCGCTTCCTTCAGCCACACAAAACGAACTCGATGGCGAGCACGCGAAGACACTGGTGGCAAATGGGTGCATTGCAGTGAGTGAAGGGGCAAATATGCCTTCTACTCCCGAGGCTATCCAGGTGTTCCAGGAAGCCAAAATCCTTTATGCACCGGGCAAGGCTGCCAATGCTGGCGGTGTTTCGGTGTCTGGTTTGGAGATGAGTCAAAACTCTGCGCGCTTGTCGTGGACTGCCGAAGAGGTGGACGCTCGTTTGCACCAAATTATGGAGAGTATCCATGAGTCGTGCGTGAAATATGGCACAGAAGCTGATGGCTATGTGAACTATGTGAAAGGAGCGAACATTGCTGGTTTCATGAAGGTGGCAAAAGCCATGATGGCACAAGGTGTGATTTAGTCCGAAATACGGTCTACAAACAACGAATAATTGTAGATGTGGAATTCAGACAGAAAGTCAAAGAGCCTTTAGGGTATTATGTGTATGCCTTGGTTGATCCAAGAAATAGTAAAATATTCTACATAGGCAAAGGTAAGGAAAACAGGGTTTTCCAACATGCAAAGGGTGCTCTAGAGGATATTTTAGAGGATGCTCTTTCTGAGAATGCTCCTAATTTGAAGCTTGACACCATTCGAAGCATCATATCAGAGGGAAAAAAGGTTGCCTATTACATTATTCGTCACAATCTTGAGGAAAAAGAAGCATATCTAGTAGAATCCACCTTGATAGATGTGCTGACATTTTCGCCATTCAATCATGATAACCAGTTAACAAATCTCGTAGCCGGTCACCATCAATGGGATGAAGGTATTAAGACAATAGAAGAAATCAACGTTTTATATGTGCGCAAAGATTGAAGTAAAGGATGGAGATTATATACTTTTGGTAAGTCTCAATCAAAGTTACAATCAGACCAAAGCAAAAGGAGTGTATAAGAGAAACGATATCTACGAGTCAACGCGAAAGTATTGGAAAATATGCCGTGAAAAGGCTAAACAAATAGACTATGTACTTGGCGTGTATAAAGGTGTTGTGAGATGTGTCATTAAGGTCGAAAAGTATTCATTTGTTGAGCAAGCTGAGGATGGAACCCTCTTTTCAAAACCTCGTTGCTGCTTTGAAGGGGAAAACTGTCTGGACTCTCCATATATGAATAAAGATGTCAGTGATTACCCTTTCGGTAGTGGTGGAGCTATTAGATATATTTAGCCTGACAAAAGGGAGAAAGAACAGAGAATCTTACAAGTTTTTTTCCGATAGTACCATTTGTTTCTTTTTTCACCACAATAATAAGAACTTTGGCGCTTACACACAACTTTAGGACACCATCGGAATCCTGCTATAGTAGACTCCGTATCACTCTTTGATAAAACAAAAAAATCCGTGGACGAATATCACATCGTTCACGGATTTTTTTCATGTTGTAAGGAGTTTGTATTTAGAGTGAGCGGGGATTAGAACCAAAGGCTACCGCTCTCTTTGTCTACTTCACCCAAGATTTGTTCGAGCCATTCGTTGACGGCTTGTGGAATGGTGATGTTGTAGGCACGAGCAGTGGAAGTGACTAAGCGTTGTTCGTCGGTGTTGAGGTCGGCAAAGGTGACGCGTTCGAGTTTTTTTCCCACAAACCAGTTTCTTCACGCGATGCGTAAACGATGAAAAGGCACGGTGAATTGCGCTTCGAGATGTGCCAAATTGCGCTGACCAGCGCGAGGAGCCACAAAAACCCGTGGGAGTGCCGCCGAGGAATTTGGCGTTGTTTTCAAAACGATATAAACTGATGTTCATGTTGAAACGCTTGCGCTCACGTTTGAAGAGGAAGAAACCCTTCGTTCCGATGGGATTTTCAGGGGTGAAAATCAATCCCAGTTTGTTATCACCTATGACGCGAGAACCACGGAGTTCAGCTTTAGGCACGACTTTGCCATCGACTGTGGTTTCCTTCAAGATGCCGTTGGTGGGATTCGTGTCCATGTAGGTGTAGCTGAACAAAGAGTCGGTGACATTGTCGTCTTTCTGTTGTTTACCATCGAAAGTGGGCACCACATTTTGGGCTTGGAAGAAGTGTTGGTGCGACTTGCTCTCGCCATTTTCCGCGATTTTAGTGGTGATGTCTTTACCATTTTTGTCGAAATACTTGATCCACAAGCCATAGGGATATTGGTATTCGTTGGCACTCATCACGCGAAATACAGAGTCGCTGCCTTCTGCGAGTTTCCATTTGTTGCCTTCGCGCACGAGTGTGATGTGCTGCACTGCTTTTTTGTAGAGAATGCCTTTGGCGTCAGCGTCTTGGTGAAAAGCCACTCCGTGGAAGTGTCCTCCGGCGAGAGTGAGTTGCACTTTAGCAGGTGCATCATCGGTTGCCACTTCTTTGTCGTGGTGAGCCGCAACGGTGTCGGTTTTGACGATTTTAGATTCGGGGGTAATCCAGGCTTCGTCAATGCCACAAGCTGCAAAAGCAAAACCGCTGAGCAGCACAACGAGGAGGGAGAGAATCTTTTTGTTCATAGTGAAATGTGTGAATGAAGTGAGAAAATGAGGAATTGTTGAAGTTATAGATGAAAAACTATTGACGACTGACGGTGATGGGGAAGCGCATGCTCAAATCCCAAGCGTCTTCGCTGAGTTGTCCAGGGGAGGGCGCATAGAAGGGAGAAAGCGCGTGATTGCGACGGCTATATTTGGACACACGCGCATGCATGAGGCGGATGTTGAGGTCAAACTTTTGAGCTTTGTGGAAACGGAAGTAGCCTTTGAATCCGATGGGATTGTCTTTCCCAATCCAGCGCACACCGCTAGTTCCCATTTCTTGCGACCAAAGGTCGGTGTCGCCGTAGGTGTAAGACAAGATGAGGTTTGTTTTTTCGTTGTTGCGCACCTTTCCTTGTAGCGTGTAAAGACTGTCGGCAGTGAAAAAGTGCTGGTGAATCTTGTCTTGACCGTTTTCTACAAATTGATAAGTGATGTCTTTGTACAGGAGGTCGAAGTATTTGATGTCGAGACGATAAACGAGGGTTGTGTCTTCTGAATTTTGGAAAACGTCGAAGCCTGATTTGCTGCTCGAGATTGGCGCCCATCCGATGTGCTTTTGCAACATATATTCGATGGTTTGCGTGTTCATCTGTTCCACTTTGGGGTCAATGAGCGGAGTAAAGACTTGGTTCACGAGACGTCCAGGAGTCAAGGTCAAGCGTACACTGATGGGGTCGCCGTGGTCTTTGCTTTTTCGTTCGTCGACGGCTTCGCGCACGGTGGTGTCGCAACTTGCCATACCCAGAAGCAGCGCAAACATGAGCGAGAGGAGGGAGAAAAATTTGTTCATATCGAAGGGTTGTGTTAGAATGTTTCTTGTGATAATGGTTTTACTTTAGAAATCCCAAGTGAGCATGAGTCGCACATCGCGTCCGAGGTCGTGTGCGTAGTAGCGAAAACGATTGGTGTATTCGCGATAAGTGAGGTTGAAGATGTTGTCAGCCGTGAGAAGGAGGTGGAGGTGATGACCATTGCGCAGCACAAAATTGGCACCAACCTCTGCACCCCACAGTTGATAAGCAGGCGGAGTGTGGTCGATTAAGTCGGCTTTTGCATCAAAGCGGTGCTGTTTTGCCACAAAACGATGAAGCACTTTAGCGTGGATGTCGTGCAGATGTCCCCAATCTCCGATTTCCCAACTCAAACTCTGTGTGGTGCGGAAAGAAGGGATGTAAGGCAGCATCCGGTTGGTCTTTGTTTCGTTAGCCCACACCATACTTCCACTCAGTGCATAGCGCAATTTAGGAAGCAGGGTTGCAGAGAAGTCGGCATCAAACCCTCGAAAGAAGGCATTTGCACTGCGATATTGAAACACAGGATAGGCTCCAGCTACCATGGTGATTACCTCCTTTGTGGGTTCGTCATAGATATAATTGTCTATCCATTGGAGATAAGCATCTACCGAAGCGGAGAAGCGCGGAGTGTTGAAACGCAAAGAGGTGACCCATTTCGCACTCACTTCCGGACGCAGCGTGGAATCACCACGTGCAAAGAGACCGCTCGATTGTTCCACACCATAACTGTAGAGTTCGTGAACGTGCGGAGCGCGCCAAGCTGTGCCGAAGTTGGAGAGGACATCGAGTTGCGGCAACAAATGATAGTGTGCTCCGACGGAGTAGGTGAAGTTGGTGTAGTGCGACAAACCGCCGTAATCTTCTCCAAATGTCTTTTCCGCGCGCATCAAGCGTTTGTCGGTCAGCGCGCGCACCGAGTTCTGCACCCCAATCGCGTCCTGTGTATTTTTGAATACCAAAAACTCCCAGGTTTTGCTGACTATAATTGGGGATAATCGGCACAACTCCCGTGCCAGGTTCGTTGTAGTTGTTGATCGTTCCGTAGAAAGCTCCCACTTCGCTCGACCAATGTTCAGCATAAGTGTGTTTCCATTGCACATCGGTTTGAGCATTATTGAGACGCAAGTCCAAAGTAGGCACCATCGAGCGATAATTTCTGCGTTGGTTGTATTCGCGGCGATCATCATGCTGAAAAGCCGACTGCAGCGATAAGCGGCTTCCGTTGGAAAAAGTGTATTTTGCTTCCACTTTCGCCACGTGGTGTTGCACCTTTTGGTGGGGATAGTCGATTTGTCGCGTCCAAGGATAGAAATTCACCGGCTGACCTATCTTGATGCGCTCGCGAAGCAAACTTTCGTCTCCCATTTGTGCGCTATAAAGAACTCCAATCTCTGTGGAGAACAGACTGTAATATCCTTGTATTTCCCATTGAGGATTGCGCCAACCGAAGGTCACCGAACCATTCATTTCGCGCACGCCAGTGTTGTTGAGCAAATAACTTCCAGTGCTGCGGTCGCCACCATTTACATAAGTTCCTTGAACGCGCCAAGCCGCATTTCCTCCCAAAGAGAGGAAAACCTTGACTCAACTGCTGCGTAAAGGCGAACTTTCGTCCGTTTGTGCCGTAAAGTCCGCTCAATTTTCCCATCAACTTCCGCTGACCATAAGGCAACAACTGTCCTTCCATCAGCACGACTCCACCAAGAGCTTCCGAACCATAGCGCACACCTTCTGCACCTTTCACCACGGTGATGCGTCCCGCTGTGTTAGCATCCAATTCGGGCGCATGATCCACACCCCATTGTTGTCCTTGTTGTCGCACCCCATTGTTGATAATCAGCAGACGATTGCCGTACATGCCGTTCACCACGGGTTTCGCTATCGTAGCTCCCGTCTGAATCATACTCACTCCCGACACTTGCGAGAGCATTTCTGCGAAAGTTCCTCCCAGATTTTTGGAAATCTCTGCTGCACCAAGGGTGCGAAACACTGCATTCTGCGTGTGCATCACACGTTGTCCATTCACCACAGCCTCATTGAGTTGATTGCTCATCAATCTCATTTGCACGCGCAACGGCTGGTGGTGGCGCACTTCATCCACTGCTACTGCCAAAGGTGAATATCCCACTGCGTGAAGCAGCAAACTATCGCCTTTGAGTTGAGAAGACGCGATGTGCAATGTGCCGTCGCTAGCAGAGGGAGCGATGTCTTTGTGTCGCGCCACGCTAACTCCCATCACGGGGACACCATTTTCTGCATCAAAAACAATGATGCGGAAGAAATTAGAATTTTGAGCAAATGTAGGCAATGCGGCAGATAGTAGGCACAGCACAACCATCGACCACAAGGCGAAATTCGTTGAGAAAAATCGCTTCATAGAGAAATACTAGTCATCGTCTTACGCTCCGGAAAGCAATAGTGATAGTTATCCCTGATGCAAACGCCGAAGCTGCAGAAACACCTCGTAAGCAAAAGGGATGTTTCCGTAATGAGAATACAAAAAAGAAAAAATAAGGGTAGAAGATTTGCCTTTTGAGCAAATCAAGGCTTAGACGGACGGGTATAGAGGCTCTTCAAAGGAAGGTCTACACCACGTGAAAGGAATCTACGCCAATGTTTTATGCCTGCGGAGGTCCGCGAAGTTGAGGAGTGGTCACGGCAACCGAGCACACCGCATCGGCATGTTGCTGGTAGGCAACACGCACCGTGGGAGCACCAAAAGAAAAGGCCGTGAAAGTGGGGGGGAGTGAAGGGGGAAATCAAGAAATGGCAGATGGCGCAATCGTGACCATCTGTGCTGTTGCCTTTCCCCTCATCTGAAGAGTTTTTCTGATGTTGCGCAAGGTGTTTGCGCTGGTTTTCATGCTGTTTTTGCGTGGCTTGAGCATTTCTGTCCTCAGCCGTCGAAGTAGAAGGGGCATGCAGGGTGCGTGCCACAAAGTTGCATTCCACCTTGTCCAAAGAAGTCCCATGCTGGTGAAATCCCTTCACCAACACTTGAGGCAAAAATGATAATAGCATGACCCATGCCATCATCATAGCCTTGTATTTTCGTTTGAACATTCGTAGCATGATAGGGGCAAAGATAGAACGAATTTTTGAAAATGGCAAGGGGTGCAGCAAAAAGTGTAGCAGTTTTTCTGTTTTTCTTGCAATTCAGCAAAGAGAAGTTTCTATATTCCTCCTCTTGGATTGAGGAAAAACAAATCAATCCAGTCTAAAAGGCTAGACTGGATCGACATCAAAGTAGAGGGTTATGTTGCGAAATTGGGGTAGGGCGATGAGTCCATCGCGATATGCACGAAGCATTTGGCGAACTTCTGTGGCGCTTCGTGAGGAATCTACCTTCAAGAGTATTTTGCGAATGTGGAGCAGTTGCACATATCCCACGTGCGGACGGTCGGGACCGAGGAGGTCTTCTCCAAACTGAGGCTGCAACCACGCTGCCAACTGGCGGGCTGCGCCTGCCACCACACGTTCTTCACGATGTTTCAGATAAATGGCGATGAGGCGCACCACAGGAGGGAAGCGAAACTGATGGCGGTTGCGCATCTCTTGCCGAAACATTGCACCATAGTCTCCTGCCACTATCTGTTGCACCACCGGAAGTTTGGCTTGTCGTGTTTGGAGCACCACACGTCCTTGTTTGCCGCGTCTGCCAGCGCGACCTGCGACCTGTGAGAGCATTTGAAAAGCACGTTCGTGGGCGCGAAAATCACATTGATTCAGCAGTTGGTCTGCGTTGATGATGCCTACCACACTCACCCCACCAAAGTCCAAACCCTTCGTCACCATCTGGGTGCCTACCAAAAGATTGGTTTGTCCGTGTTGGAAGTCGCGAATGATGCGCTCGTAGGCGGAGCGAGAGCGTGTCGTATCGAGGTCCATGCGCCCTACTTTGGCTTGGGGGGAAGCAAGTTTCGATGGCAGCTTCAATCTTTTCCGTACCGGCTCCCATATCGCGCAAGTCAGCCTGCTCACATTGTGGACAGTGGGTGGGCACATCATAGTGGGTGCCACAATAGTGACAAACCATTTTGTTCATTTTCAAATGGAGGGTCAGCGGCACATCGCAGCGTGTGCAGTGAGGCGACCATCCACAGCTGCGGCATTGGAGCACCGGACTGTAGCCACGGCGATTGAGAAACACGATGGCTTGTTGTCCTTGTTGGAGAGCGGCTTCTATCTCATCGCGCAGTCGTGGAGAGAAGGGGGTTGGCATCAAGCGTTTGCGGCGCAGTTCAGCCACGTCTTCCACCACAATTTCGGGCATTGCCACCTCGCCAAAGCGTTGGTTCATGGCTACATAGCCATATTTTCCCTCTTGGGCGTGGGCATAAGTCTCTACGGAGGGGGTGGCAGTGCCGAGGAGCACCTTTGCCCCTGCCTGATGTGCCATGAGGATGGCGGTATCGCGTGCATGATAGCGCGGTGCAGGGTCTTGCTGTTTGTAGCTCGATTCGTGCTCTTCGTCGATGATCACCAAACCTAGGTTTTGGAAGGGAAGGAACAGTGAAGATCGAACACCGAGAATGAGAGGGGAAAGGAGCATCGGAAAGTTGTTTCCTCCACAGTTCTACGCGCTCATTATCGGGAAACTTGGAATGATAGACCCCTAACTGCTCTCCAAACACACGTCCGAGACGATCGGTGATTTGGGTAGTAAGCGCAATTTCGGGGAGGAGAAACAAGACTTGTTGTCCGCGCGCAATCGTTTCTTTAATCAACTGGATGTAAACTTCCGTCTTTCCACTTGAAGTCACCCCATGGAGCAGCACCACGCGTTGTTTCCCACAAAGCCACAATCTCATCGTGCGCTTTTTGTTGTGCTTCGCTGAGAGGGTGGTGTAGGCTTTCGGGGAGAGCCTTGTGCAGTTTGAGACGTCCCACTTCCACATTGTACGTCTCGAGCACTCCGCGCTTCACGAGTGCAGGAATGCCCGTGGAAGAATCTCCCAATCGCTCTTGCAGCAATTGTCGCTGCACAGGTTGGAGCAAAGCAAAGTTTTTCAAAGCCGTTACACTGTCGATGCCTGCCATATCAAGAAAAGCAAGGAGCGCCTCGCGTTGACGTTCCGCACGCTTTAGTTGATTGTCCAGTTGTAAGAGGGCTTCCTCCGAATGATAGGCATCAGCCAAACGGAGCATCGTGGTGGTCTTGCTCTTGAATGATTGGCTCACGCGCTCTTCCACTTCCACGCATCCGATTTCGATGAGGCGTTTTGCCGCGCGCGTCAGTCCAGGGAGAGGAAGCGTTTTGCGCACTTGCTGTAAACTCTGTGCTTTGGAGAGGGCGCGGAGGAGGGCTTGTTCCGTCTTCGTCAGTTGCTCATCATCTGGGTCGGCATCTTCAGTCGCTACAAGAAGCGTTTCGCTCTCTAGCTTTAAGCCAGCTGGAAGCGCAGCTTTCATCACTTCGCCAGGGCAGCAGAGATAGTATTGCGCCATCCAGCGCCAAAGCTCAATCTGTTGAGGTAAGAGTAGGGGATGTTCATCCACCAACTCCTCTATGTCCTTTATTTTTTCGGCTTCTACAGTGTTGTTTCCATCATGGAGGCGGATGACAATGCCGGTGTAGCGTTTGGATTTTCCCAAGGGAACTACCACGCGTGAGCCTACGACAAGGTTTTCTCCCAATGTGGGAGAAATGCGATAGGTATAGGCTCCTGGAACTGCCAAAGGAAGAACGACGTCTGCGTAGTGTGGCATGGGAATAGTGGAATTTTATTTGAAATCTAATTCGAGTTGCGCTCGATCGCCTAAGAGGTTGAAGGTCATGCGATGGTAGGGAGTGGTGCCGTGTTTGGAGATGCCCGCACGATGTTGGCGGGTGGGATAACCGGCATTGCGGTCCCAGCCATAGTGAGGATATTGTTGATGGAGCTCCGTCATATAGTCATCGCGGTAGGTCTTGGCTAAGATTGAAGCTGCAGCGATGGAGAGGTACTTTCCATCGCCTTTTACGATGGTCGTGTGGGGGATAATCACTGGTTCTTCTGTGGTTTTTACTGCCTTATCCGTGTGTCGTCTTGTTTTATCGTGATAAGGTTTGAATCGATTGCCATCTACGATGATGTATTCGGGGCGAATGGTGAGCCCCTCTAGAGCACGGTGCATGGCGAGGATGGCGGCATTGAGGATGTTGATACGGTCTATCTCCTCAGGGTCCACTTGTGCCACACACCAAGCTAGCGCATCTCGTTCAATGATAGTACGAAGTTCTTCTCGCTTTTTAGCAGATAACTGTTTGGAGTCGTTGAGCAGTGGGTTCTCATAGTTGGGAGGGAGAATGACCGCGGCGGCAAAGACTGCGCCTGCCAAACAGCCGCGCCCCGCTTCATCGCAACCGGCTTCGATGAGTCCTTCTGAGTTGAAATGAGATTGTAGCATAAAATTATCCTGTTCTTCCTTGGAAACCTCCAAACAAGCAGGAAATCGACAAAGAAGAACGATTGAAGCTGCACGTCAGTGGCATGCAGCAAAGGGACGAAAGGAGATTAGGGTGGAGCCTAGAGCACAACAGCAGTGCCTGTGGCGACCACCATGAGCATGGAACCATTAGCACCTACAGTGTTATAGTCAATATCAACACCAACGATGGCATTTGCTCCCATCATCGAGGCTTGGTTTTGAAGTTCACGGAGCACTGTTTCTTTACCTTCACGGAGCACCTTTTCATAAGTGTTGGAGCGACCGCCGAAAAAGTCTGTGAGGTTGGCTAGAATGTCTTTGATAAAGTTGGCACCAATGATGCTTTCTGCACTGATGACCCCAAGGTATTGACGGATGGGTTGACCATCTACTTGATAAGTGGTTGTGATGAGCATAGGATTTGTATTTTGGTGTAATAGAGAATGTGGATTGGAGGGTTTACTCTTCTTGCAAAGGTAATACATTTAGCCCAAATCGGTCATTAGATCTTGAACAAATTTAGTTTTCTTGTTGGCATCTTGTTTCTCGTTTGTTCTCACCGTAGCCCGCTACGCCTTTGAACTAACGAGAAATAATCAGCTCAACAATCTCATAAAATCTGTTCAGGATCCAATGACCGATTTGGTTTAATCCACTGCTTTTTCCTCGACAGGGAGGTATACATTCATCATAGGAAATGAATTATTAACCAAATACGCGGGTTTGAGTGTTAAAACGCACGGAGAATTTTGGTCAGAATTTTGTGTAAACTAGGAAGAGAAGAAGGTACGCTACGTGAGTTCAAAATCATCCGCCCAACAAATCTTACTCGAATTCTTGAATTCTTCCCGTTTTTCTTGGACATTTTCCCAATTTTCTCGGACAAAATAAAAATTTCGTCGGACAAAATTTGAAAAACATCCATTGAAATAGAACGAACAACGTATTGTTTCACCAAAACTACACGTTGTTTCTTCTCAAAAAAGCTCAGATTACCAGAGAACGTGCTCAATACCTGAAAAGTGGTCTCAAAATCTCTATTTTCAAACCCTCTGAGAATCGCATAATTCCCAGCAACTTTTTCTGAACTCGAATTTGGATGTTAAATGGAGAAATAGAGGTCGTGAAAATATCCCAAATCGGTCATTAGATTCTGAACTGTTTTTTTATTTGATTGTTGAGCAGATGGTTGGTTGTGAGTTCGAAGGCGTAGCGGGCTACGTCGAGAACGAACAAGAAACATGATGCCAACAAGAAAAAAAAGAGCGACATTCTTTTGGGGAATGTCGCTCTAAATATGTTTTCCTCAAGTGAGGATTTGAGTGTTTATGTACTCTTACTTAAGCATGTAGTGAATACGTACTTTCACGCAACGATTAAGTTTTGCATTGAGTCCACGAGTGCTGTGGTCCTTCACTTCGCGTACGGCACCATCTAGGCTGTTAACGAGGAAGATTTGAGAAGCCACTTGTTGCAAGCGTTCTTTGCTCTTCAACCAAGTGATAACAGTGTTAGCGCGGTTTTGAGAAAGCGCGTTGTTGCGTTGCAAACCTACTTGAGCTGCATCAGCACCAGAATAGTTGTCTTGGCTAGTTGCCAAACCTTCTGCTTGAATCATGGTGATGGTACCATTTTCAAGAATGTTCTTGATGCGAGCTACAGTACCTGCATCAGCATATTTAGCAATATAACCATTGTTGCTAGTCATTGCTGCATACACATCAGCGAAGCTTACGAATTCGTCACCATTGTCTACCTTGAGATATTGACGAACGGTGCCAAGACCTGCGTGAGCATTGAGTTGGTAAGAATTAGTTTCCTTGTAGTTATCCTCGCTAGCAAGACGTTGCTTCCAAGTTTCGTTGTCGATACGATATTGCCATGCGTTGTTGCCATCAAAGATGGGCGCATAGAAATAGCCTGCGCGACGTTGGAAACTGATCATCTCGTCGGGTTGGAGACTGAGTGAGAGTGCTTGGTCAGACATTTCATATCCGCGGGGCACATAGTTGATAGCGAAATCTTTGTTAGCGGGTTCAGTGGGGATATCCACAAATGCCAAACCATTGGTGCTTGCACCACGATTGAGACGTGCTGTCACTGCTGCATTGTCAGAGAACTTCTTCTGAGTGAAGATACCACCAGCAAGATAGTCGATAGCATTAACAGGAGCGTTAGCCACGATTGGTGCATCGTTGCGACCAGAGTAGTTGTTGGGGTAGAACACGTAGAAGGTCATCGTGTTGTAGTTGACAGGAGCTACGCCTTCTTTCACCTTAACCACTTCAATTTGCGTTCGCGATAGTCGCGTTCGTAAATGGTTGCGCCAGTTTGAGACCATGTGTTGCGGTACTTGCGACCGAAGTAGTAGGTGAAACCTAAGTCGATACCTACGTTAGCATCAAATTTTTGTGCAGCTCTGTCTCTGTTACCATATTCGAGGTCAAAGTTCGTTTGGTAAACCAAAGCGCGCGCCTTTACGTCAAAGGAGAAATTCTTGCGCTTGGTGAAGAAGCGGCTGTATTGCAATTCTGCGTGACCGCTCCATTCGTTGTCGGAACCTGTGCCTTGCAAGCCCATGTGATGCACACCACCAATACCGAAGCTCATGATGAATTGGTTCTTGAGACGTGGGCTATTGTATCCTTCGTAACCATAAATCATACGGGTGAGGTTGAACATACCATTGATGCTCAAATCCCACCAGTTGGTCTTCATCTTACGGTATTGTTGTCCTTGGGCGTTGGTCATGATGTCACCATAACGATAACCATAACCAGGGTTTGTATAACCGCGAGAGTTAGAACGGATAAATTCAGCTTTGAAACCGAAACCAGGGGTTACCCATTTACCAATACCAATGCTGAAATCAGGAGAAAGAGTTCCTGAGAATGGACCATAGTTAGAGTAGTCACCCAAGAAAGTGTGTACACCACCAGTGGCATAGCCAAACCAGTTGTCGAGGAAACCATTGGTCATTATGTGTTGACCATTAAACACTGTGTCGCGAACAACACGTGTATAGGTAGGGGCAACAACATCTACTGTATCGCGATATACTTCGCGATAGTCTTTGTACTTGTCAACTTGTGCCATAGCAGTTGTGCTGAACATGGCCGCAATTGACAAAGCTGTGAGTGAATAAACCTTTCATTTGTTTGTTATTGATTGTTCTATTTGAGGTTGGAGGCAGGACGCTTGTTACCTTATTGAGTCTGCTCCTATATTTGCTATTTAATTTGTGTTCTCTGTAGTGAAGTCTCTATTGTTTGTAGAAACATATTCTGGAACTATTTCTTTCATCAGACTCACAGTCTTACCTGCATGATAACTCAATGCCGTGTTTATGAGGTTTTGAATAGCTGTCTCAACCTCTGAAAAATCATATTCTCGCACTCTAGCAATACTAATGCGTTCGTAGGGTGTGGATTCTATTAGTTCTGCGTCATTGAGTAACTCTTCGTATAATTTTTCGCCTGGACGAAGACCACTATATGCAATTTGAATATCTGACTTGCCACTTAATTCAATCATTCGTCTGGCTAAGTCAACGATTTTCACGGGTTGACCCATGTCGAAAACATAGATTTTTCCTCCTTCGCCAATAGTAGCCGCTTGAAGTACGAGTTTGCAAGCTTCAGGAATGAGCATGAAGTAGCGTTCTATGTCTGGGTGTGTGACGTAGACAGGACCTCCATTGCGAATTTGTTGACGGAAAGTCGGAACAACGGAACCATTGGAACCCAGTACGTTGCCAAAACGAGTGGTAATAAACTGACAGCCGTGGATATTACGTTTGTCGTTGTTGAGGCTTTGGCAATATATCTCGCAAATGCGTTTGGAACATCCCATCACGTTAGTGGGATTCACAGCCTTGTCTGTGCTCACCATCACAAAGGTTTTAACCCCATGTTCAATTGAGAGATTGGCTAGTTTTACAGTGCCATCCACATTGTTGAGAATACTCTCAGTCGGATTGTCTTCCATCATTGGCACATGCTTATAAGCTGCAGCATGGAAAACTATTTCTGGCTTAAATCTCTTAAATAGTTGTGAGAGCCTATTTTGGTGGCAGATATTGCATACCACTGTAGCTGAATCCTGTTGGGGAATTCTCTCTGAAGCATTAAACGCACATCGTGCAAGGGAGTTTCGGCTATGTCAACAAGCAATAGGTGATGTGGTTGTAAACTGGCTACCAATCGTACGAGCTCGCTGCCTATACTACCTCCTGCTCCTGTGATGAGGATGCTTTTTTTCCTTGAATTTTTTTCTCTGAACTGCTGATAAATCTATTTTGATTTCCTTGCGTGGTAAGAGCGAAGAAAGCTCAATATCAAGTAGGTCTTTATTAGACAATCCATAGATATTGGGTTTATTTCTCCGTATATAGTCCTCATAGGTGATTTTTACAATCATGCGCAATCCCGTCATGAGTACAAATGCTAGCGCACTTTGAAAGGCTAGGTCTCTTATTCGAATTGTCGATCCCAAAAGATCGCTATGCAAAAAGATGCGGAGTAATATCACTGATATTGCTCCAATGATTATTGCACCTCCGACTTTGAGTAATCCTTTTATTTCTATGTGTCTAACTACGTCTCTATAGGTGCGGAATATTAAGAATCCTGCTATATAGAATGGTAAATAAGCCAATAGCGTAAGGATAAGCGTGGGGATTTGATGGAAATGTGGACTATGATTGATGAAAAAGGCACAGACCCCAGCTAAAACGATAGTGCAGCAATCGGCAAGAAGTAAATACCAATAAGGTAATTTATCTTGCGAAAGATACCATTTTGCTATTTTTGATTGCACGATAGTTCTCTTTTTTCTAGCAAATTGCTAGTTCAGATGCTCTGGTTCGTATTGAGAGTGTCATGGACTTTTCTTCTTGAGAAAAGTATGTCATTCCAATCGTTTCCAATGCAAAGTTACATATTTTCTTTGGATTTCTTTGGTTTTGAAGTGGAAAACTGTTGTTTTCTAAGTCATTCCCTCTATTTTTTTGGGCGATGCTCACATTTGGCAAGTAGAAATATCAGAAAAAAATCGCAACCGTCTTATTTTTTTACTTTCTGAATGATAAGGTCTGCTATCAGTTTGGCATCATTAGCTGTGACCCATGGACCACTGGGTAAACATAAACCGCGCTCAAAGAGAGATTGACTCACTCCGTTAGTATAAGATGGGGCATTGCGGAAGACTGGTTGCAGATGCATGGGCTTCCACAAGGGACGTGTTTCTATTTGTTGTGCGGCAAGCATCTCTCTTATCTCGTCGGGGGTGCAAGCAGCTTCGGGAGAAATGAGGATGGTGTTGAGCCAATAGTTGCTTGAAAAAGCGTCATTGGGATTGGTGTGGAGTGTGATATGAGGACAAGAAGCAAAGGCTTGCGCGTAAATCTCAGCAAGATGCTGGTGGTGAGCGATGTGTTGCGGCAACACTTCCATTTGTCCGCGTCCGATGCCTGCGCTGATGTTGCTCAATCGGTAGTTGTAGCCGATGTGTTCGTGCTGATAGTAGGGATAGTTTCTCGTGCTTGCGTGGCAAAGAAGAGCGCACGCTGTTTGGCTTCGGTTGTGGGACAAATGATGGCGCCACCTCCTCCCGTGGTAATCATCTTATTACCATTAAAGCTTAAGACTCCGAAGTGTCCGAATGTGCCACATTGTTGTCCGTCATAGGTGGATCCCAGAGCTTCAGCTGCATCTTCGATGATGGGGATGTCGTAGTGAGTTGCAATCTCCATGATTTCTTTCATCTTGGCAGGCATACCATAAAGATGTACTACTACGATGGCTTTGGGTTTCTTCCCTGTTTTTGCCATTCTGTCTTCGATGGCTTCTTGCAGCAGTTGTGGCGACATGTTCCATGTGTCGAGTTCACTGTCTACAAAAACAGGCGTTGCCCCTTGATAGGTGATGGGGTTGGCAGAAGCTGCGAAGGTGAAACTTTGGCAAATCACCTCATCTCCAGCTTTAACATCGAGGAGCACCATTGCCAAATGTAGGGCGGCTGTGCCAGAGGACAGCGCACAAACGTGTGGAGTGTGCTTGGAGGTGCAGGAATCAAGAGAAGTGAAGGCTGTAGAAAGTGAACTGGTGGAGGATTGTTGAAGAAATTCTGCCAAATCTTCCTCAAATCCATTCACGTTCGGTCCAAGAGGCACCACCCAGTTGGTGTCGAAAGCCTCCTGAATGTAGCGTTGTTCTCTACCGCCCATGTGAGCTAAGCAGAGGTAGATGGGAGTTTTCATAAGATGGTTTGTATGATGATGCGTATATCTCCCCAAAAGGAGTGATGGCGTAGGTATTCAAGATTGATTTTTACCTTGTCTGGGAAAATTACTTCGTCATTATATTGCTGTGGATTGGCTTGTTGAGCCAAAAGTTCTTCTTCGTTGCGATATTTGAGTGTTGCAGGTCCTGTGATACCTGGTTTAAGTTGTAGTATATCACGATCCTTTCCTATGAGTTTGTCTGCATAGCCAGGAACATCTGGTCGAGGTCCAACAAAGCTCATATCCCCTTTTAGAATATTCCAAAGTTCAGGGAGTTCGTCTAATTTATATTTACGCAAAAACGCTCCCAGTGGAGTTATGCGCGATTCTCCTGCCACACTAATGGAAGAACCATGGTGTGTTGCGGTCATGGTGCGAAATTTGACCATCGTGAACACCTTTCCATATTGTCCTACGCGTTGTTGGCGAAATAATACTGCGCCATCTGGCATTTTCACACGAATGAGCAACGCGATGAGGAGCAAAAGAGGTGACAATACAAGAAGACCAATTAAAGCAAATATCTTGTCAAAAGAATTCTTTAGCATAAAGTTAGTCGTGTTGGGTTATGGACACAAACCTGTGATTTGGTACAAACGATAATGTTGAGGAAGTTGCTTTTTTACTTCTAGAACAACCGACTTTTGTGCAGATCTCAGAGAGGGCAAATTGTTATCCGAGATGGTGGCAAAAAGTGTTATGCCTTGTTGTTGTGCTATTTGGTAGGCTATTTTCCACATTTGTGCACCAATGCCTTGACCACTAAATAGAGGATCTACAATCAGACCATGAAAAGCACGACCTATGCAAAAACAACGCAGAAAATGATAACCAATGATGGGGGAACTAGACTCTTTTCTACTTACCTTAATGAGGAGAAAGGCGGGATTTTTCGATAATCGTTGTAAATCTTGTAGCTGAAAGCCGTGTGGGCGGAAGTATTGTTGAGCACTGGTCGATTGTTGTAGCAACCATGTAGAGAGTGCTGGTAAATCTTCCTCAGTAACTAGCGACCAATGTACTGAAGACGCGTTGTTAGTAACTTGTGCCAACGTAGCTGTAGCTTTTTTCTTCCAGAGTGGATAGCGCAAACGAAATAATGCACCGTTTAATGCTTCGATGATATTCCAGATCCATTGTAGATGATGTTTAATGAAAAGGAGTAAGGCTGTCATTGGAGCAAATGTTGATAATAGTCTTTGAGCTGTTGCCACACGCGAGCTTTGGAGAAATGCTGCTGCACATTGTGGTAAGCAGCTTCCCCCATTGATTTCAAATGTGGGGTGTGGAGCAGAGTTTGCATAGCTTGGGTGAGTGCCTCGGTATTTTGAGGAGGAATGATGAGACCGTTGTCCTTGTTGGTGATGATTTCTCGCGAACCATTGATGTCGGTCACGATGCTCGGGAGTGCAAAAGCTCCAGCTTCAAGTACAACATTGGGAAATCCTTCGCGATAGCTGGGAAATACGAGTGCTTGTGCAGTAGCATAGAAGGGACGAACATCTGTTTGAAAAGGCAAACGATAGACGTTGGGGAGAGTGTTGATGAGTTGTTGGGTGGAAGGTGGAAGCGGGTCGAGATGTTCTTCTTCGTTACCCACGAGCAGAAGGGATATGGGAGAGGAGGTATCGCTCTTTTGAGAATAGCTTTCTGTGAGATTTTTGAAAGCTTCTAATAGTTCGACAATACCTTTGTCGCGCACTATTCTTCCAACAAAGAGAAAGACAAAAGAGTCTTGGGGAATTCCGAATTTTGTTCTGCTTTGTTGCGCTGCTAGCTCAATATCAGGTGTTGATTTGTAGTATTCAAAATCTATGCCGCGCACATTGCCGTGTCCCAATACGGTCAATGGCTTGTGCGTGATGTGTGCTTGCAGATCATGGGCAACACCTTGTCCCTCGGGGTTGAGATGTGTGGCACAAATGCAGAGCAATTTGTCCATAGCCACAAGTATTTTGCGCTTCAGTCCGCTAGCTGTGGGCTAGATGAGACCAGTGAAGGTGTGTAGTCTGATGGGAACACCAGCCAACTTTGCAGCTATCATAGAGAGCAGTCCTGCTTTCGGGGTGATGCTGTGCACCATGTCAGGTTTTTCTTTGCAAAAAAGCCAAAAGAGTTGCCATAGCGAGCGAAGGTCATGAAGGAGCGCAATTTGTCGTCGCATGGGCACTGCGAAGGTGCGCACTTTTTCGCGTATTTCTATTTCCTCCAAGTCTGTACCTGGAGAAGATACTGCCGCTACCTCATAGTCTTTAGAAAGCTCTTGAAGCAGTCCCTTGCAAAAAACATTGAGTGAGATGGGAACAGTCGAAACCCGAATTATTTTTGGTTTTCTCCTTGTCAATGTTGTGGATGATAAAACACATTTACCACACTTGCTTTTATCTCTATCGTTTTTGGCTGTAGTTATGCTTCACTTGGTAACAATAGAGAATAAGCAAATGTGATAAATATGAGAAGAGATATAGCTAAATTAGAATTGCATCACGAATGAAAGTCCAGTGCCTTCATTGGAAATCATGGGCGAAAACGCCATTGTGGGTGCGAACTTCTTGCTAGAATTAATTTTTCACATGAGAAGCTCCAGGGAAGAATGCCGCATCAATGATGTTAGCAATATAGAGTCCACCCGCAAGGCTCAAGGCTGAGATTGCGCATTTTGCGCCAACCATCTGTCTTACTTGCCCATGAGTTGTGGGTTACACCTGTTGTAGCTTTCGCATTGTCGATAAAACTATTTGCTTTGAGATCGAAGACGAGAGCACTAGCAAGCAAGAATGCCTCGGTGCCCATGATGATTTTACCCTTAATGGTCTGTCCTTTTTGGATTTGTCCCAGACCTGGCACGAGTGAAGTGAGTCCCATAGTCTTAGGATAGTATTTGCTCACTGTCAAATCATCAAAGTCAGGAAGGGTGTTCTTTTCAGACACTGCATAGAGTTGATAGTAAGTGTGGTGACCCTCATTGTTGGGTAGAAATTCTATGTCAGTGTATTGATCGATGGGTTTAGCTACGAAAACAGTGGGTTGTTCGCCTGCAAATGTGAGACGATATGCCATGTTGCCATCTGTTGCTCCCTTATAGCCGATTGTATCAACCTTCACACCTTGTGCAGAGAGTTGATAGGTTTTTGCCAATTCTGCAATGATGGGTTCAATGCGTTGGCTCTGGAGTGCGTTCAAATCTTCTCCTGTTTCGCTTACATTTACGAAGCGATATGATTCGTTAGAACGTTGTTTGTTGAGTGTTGATACACCATTCTTAGCCCAGGTGGGCACTGTGCCTGCTTGAGCACTTGAAGTGCTGCAGATAGCCGCCGCTGCTGCAATAAACAGCGAAAGGATTTGTCTTTTGATTGTCATCATTAGAGTTTTTAAAATATAAATTGATTAGATGTTATTTGTATGTATTGTTGAGAGAACTCTTGGCTTCTCGTTCTTTAGAATCAGAACGATGATATAGGTCGCAATACTTTTCCACCATAGTGGAAATATCAAATTGTCTTGCACGTAGCATGCCTTTTTCTATTATTGCTTGTCGAAGAGTATCGTTTTCTGTTAATGCAATGATGTTATTGGCTAATTCTTGAGCATCACCTTGTGGAAAGAGGATTCCAGCACCACCAATAATTTCTCGGAGTCCAGGAACATCGCCAGCCACAACTGGACGACCAGAAGCCAATCCCTCCAATGAAGAAAGTGATAGCCCTTCATATTTACTTGACATCACCACAACGTCAGCCGTTTTGAGCACCGCTGCCACGTCTTGACGGTTCCCTAAAAAATGCACGCGGTGTGATAGATTTTGGGATTCTACAAAACTTTCCACTATTCTGCGTCGTTCCCCATCACCTGCTAACAACAAATGATATTCTTGAGGAAGATGGTGCAAAGCGCAAATGACTGTTTCGTGGTCTTTGTGCACGAAATGCAGCTGCCATCACCAACCGTTTCACCTCCGAGAATTGATGCACCAAGTCTTCCGCTGGGAGAGCTTGTTGAAAACTTCTCACGTTGATGCCATTGTTTATGGTTTGACAATGCTGCAAATGAGGTAAGTAGTTCAACAATGCTTGTGTAGTGCTTTCGCTTACTCCTATAATTTGTGCGTAGCGACCGTACATCCATCGGTCTATTGATTTCAGTAAGGAGTATTTTCTGCGGCGATTAGTTGTATTGTGCTCCGTTGTCACCAGTTGCGGTGGATTTTTAAGACCAATAGCAGCTAGAGCTGTGAAAAGCTGACACGGAGTGTTGTGGGTATGCACCACATCAAATTGTTGAATCAGTCGGCGTAGCGCAGGAATACACCTTGGAGAGTGCATCGCTTTTAGTCCTATACCCAAAGTATGGATAAGAATGCCTTGTTGCTTTAAGGCATGATAGAAGTCAGTTCTCGTACCGTCGAATACTGCCAATTCAACTTCCAGTCCTTTTTCTCGCAGTCGTGGCAATAAATCCACCATCAACCGCTCCGCTCCGCCAGTGCGAAGAGAAGTTATCACGTGAAGGATGCGAAGAGGTTTATCCATAATGATATTAAGCTGATGAAACTAGCGATGAAAATCAGACTGAGTGTCAGAGAATCTTAGGAGGGGAACTTGGTCGAAGAATTATCTCTGAATTGATAAGGACGAAGTGACTTAAATTGAGGGGTGTGCACAAACTGCCAGCCTCCCTTGAGTCCGCGAAGGAACTGAAGAGGAAAATCCCACTTTTGGAGTAGTGGAGTTGCAAGGAGTGAGAGTACAAAAAGATAGAGCATCTTAAGACTGAAGCGCAACACCATTGTTGTTTTAGAAAAACGTGTTGTTTGCCAGAAACATCTCCACCAAATGATAAACTGTGCTTTCGTGCGCAGTTCTAAGCGATTGCGCTGACGTTTGAAGTTGCCACTCGAAGTCTTGCCGTCCATGTGCTCTATTTCCACTCCATAATCGATGCCGAGACGGAAACCATTGATTGCCAGTTTATGAAAGGTAACCAAATCTTCACCATAAGGAAAACCTAGTTCTTCGAGCCAAAGTTCATCTTCGAGATGCAATGCCAGAAAACTCTCTTTTCTCCAGAGTGATGCAGGACCCGCACAGCTTTCCGAGAGATAAAAACGAGGTTGAGGTTTTTTGTTGTAAGAGAAAGCTCCTGTGGGAAGCACGCAGAAAGCCCAATGCTCATTGCTATGCGGATAAACACCTCCAAGAAGAAAAGCCGCAACTTTTTGCTTCCAACTCATGTCTTGATTGCGAAATGTGTCGGCTCCCACACAATCAGCCTGATGTTCAGTAAGCGTTTTCAGCAATCTTTCAGCAGCAGTCTCCCCCAATCTCACATCATCATCAAGCAATAGAATGCAGTCGCTGGAAATTTCGTCATAAGGTAAGATGCGTTGTCGCGCCATACCTTTGGGTACTACTACGTATTCCTCTTTTCCTACTCTAAAATCAGGGATAACATATCCCTCTGCGATATAGACCAACACGCGTTCTGGAGGCAAACTTTGGTGGGTGATACTCTCCAGCAACATGCGATATTTCTCTCCTCCTGTACCAAGTGTGCGAATGGCAATGGAATAAGTCAATTTCGGTTTTTCCATAAAATCAAGAGATAGAGTAGTAAGCCGAAGGGAGCCATCAGCAGTGTTAGTAGAGGTTTGGGAGAATCTTTCAACCAACGTTTGTTGCGCGCAATGATGCAACTAGAAACATAGTGAATGCTTATTCGCAGCAGGTTGCGCAATGTATTGCGTTTATTTTGTAGTTCCAGTTGTCTCATTCTCATGAAACTCCAAGGCGAACGATAATACTGTTTGTATATATTGGCAGCCATACCATTAGTTTGGTAGTCCACAAAGCACAGATTATCATTGATAATCAGTAGGGGGAGTTCTCTCGAGGCTTGAAACACCATGCTATATGGGTTGAAATCTTTTTCTCCGTGTAAGTCCTCTTTGAAGATGGCTGTTCGTGTCAAGTCAGTACGCATCACTTGTTTTGCGTCACCTTTGTATAGCCCTTTTTCGGCTATGTCATAGAGAGACACCTCTTTCAACGCTTTTGGAAAATAGCCGCCAATGGGTTGCTTAGAGTCTGCATAGAAGTCTAAACCAATGATACCTGCGTATTGTTCTCCACCTCGTTCCTTCCACGTGTTGATAATCTTCTCCACTGCAGCATCTGGCATAAAGTCATCACTGTCGATGCAAACATTGAGAGGAGCAGAAATCACTTCATAAGCCGTGTTGTAGCCCGTGTAGAGTCCTCCATTTTCTTTCCAAATATATCGAATTGAGATGCGTTGTTCTTTGATAAAACCTTCCACCACTTCACGTGTGTTGTCAGTAGAACCGTCATCAATGACCAACCAGTCAAAATCTTGACAAGTTTGTCGGCACAAGCTTTCATATACGCGTCCAATGAGATGAGCGCGGTTGAAGGTGGGGGTGAAAACTGTGAGGGTTGGCATAGTTCGGTTGTATATCTTTTAGAGTATGTGTAAGATAGGCGTAAGTATATTTTTAATCTGTCTATTGCGTTTATGTTTTTGTGCTATAGGTGTCAGCAGCATCACCATTTTTTCTGCGTCTTTAGTTTTTACTGCTTGGTTTATAGGAGACAAGTCATCTTTAGTCGCGTATACTTCAAAAAGGTGATTGTAAATTGGATCTTGGAATTCTTTGTGGATAAACTTAATGATATCTTCCTTCTGTTCGCCTAAAACAAGCATCTCTTCTATATGGTGCAAGAAATTATTCTTTAGTTCATAAGCCGCAAAATCAAATGATGTAGGTTCAACATTGTATTTTTCGATGCATTCAAGTTCGAAATGATACAGTCGTTTCATATCTTCGAGCACGTCTAAGTTATATGCAGACGTTCTTCCCCCATGTCTATATGCGTATCCATATATTGTACTCAGATATAGACTTTTCATTTGTGGCATCACTCGCATAGAGAAAACTTGATCCTCTAGAATCTTTTGTCCTAAAGGAAGAATGTCCGATTTCTCTAATAGATTTTTTCGAAAACAGAATGACCAAACAGGTACGTAAGTCCCGCTTCTACCAAAATAAGAGGGATAAATATCGGTCATGATATCTTCTTGGTACAACTTCTTTTCCGTTGTTCTGAAAGTTACCTTCTGTTTCCAAAGACCCAATTTATCATATATACGAAAGTGTTGAAAGTGTACTGCGTCTACGTCTTCTCGTTCTGCTATTTCCACGCACTTTTCCACTATATCCTTTATCATCCAGTCATCGCTGTCACAGAACATCACGTATTTCCCTTGGGTTTCTTTTATAGCTCTGTATCTTGCCTCTTCCACGCCTTGATTAGTGGGCTGATGTATAGTGCGAATGCGACTGTCTTTGGTCGCCAATACATCACAAAGCTCACCGCTTCCGTCTGTAGAACTATCGTCTATGAGGATAAGTTCTACGTTAGAGTACGTTTGGTGACATACAGATTGTACTGCACGTTTGAGGGTGCTCACTGTGTTGAAAACGGGAATAATCACTGATACCAGAGGACTCGTCATAGCAAATAGAGAATATAAGATAGACTATTATCAAATGATTTATTTCTAGAGTTGTTGAGAATTTACCAATACAAGAATTGCATTACCGCTGTAAATCCTATATAGGCTAATATGATTTGTCCCGCCTTTTTGTCTTGATCATTCCAAAGATTAAAGAAGAAGAGTGGATAAGCCACGACAATAGGATACATGAACCACGAAAGGTAAGCAAATCTATTGGAGAAGGCCGCGCGAATGAATATCACCCAAAAGGCATTGGCTAAACAATAGGTGGAAAACAACACTGAATACCAGTTGTCAGTGAGCCTTTTTTTTACAATCGTGTAGTATCCTAATACAATAGGCATAGCACTATAAGCCAAGAAGTCCCAGCGGAAACCATACGACGAAAATTGTACGCCTTTACCGCCTTGTTCAAGGTTGGTATAGCCCTGCAAACGTTCATCAACACTAAATTGTTCGATAAAACCTGTTAAACTATTGCCTAATAGTAATGATGCCACAATGGAAAGTCCCCAAATAATGATACTCCAGTGTGGACGTTTGTAGATAAACAAGCTACAGATGAAGCCTGCCAAGGGAATACCCACACTGTGGTGAATACCATAAGCCAAGAACGCAACGACTGCGGCGAGAATTCTTTGTTCTTTGAAATATAAAATAAAAGCCAATAGTGTGACATGACAAGCCAGACCATTACGAAGACCGTTGACTCCAAACGCGTAAAACATCAGCGAACCACAGAGAAGGATCAGTGTGATGATAGGTTTTTGAGGAATCAGTGTGCGTATTGCTGCATAGGCTGTAGACATATAGACGAGGGAGACAATGGTGAACAAGAAATGGATATCAAAGCCTAAGGTCTTTGTGATGTAGTAAAGACTCTCCCACAACCATTCATTTTTGAAATCTATCACAAAATCCGCGGGTTGAAATGCCCTAAACGCTCTTGCATAGTTTGTTGTGTCACCAAAATACCCGCTATTGGGTCGCATGCCTAACCATATAGCTATCATCAAAGCCACTCCCCACCCTACAAGAGCAGACTCCTGTCGTTGAGTTTGCACCGTGCCTTTTGAATTATAATACTGCAAGCCCACAAATAGTCCCCACAAACAGAAGAAACTAAAGAATAAAGGGCTGTAGAGTGAAGCGTCAAACATGAGTAAATGCGATAGTTAGTGATGACCTTATTTGATGAGTCGATAGAGCCAACTACGATGCCAAAGACGTGAGAGCCAAATATACAGAGGTTTTTGTGCACTCCATGTTCTGTCGTAGCGGTGAATGGTGCGCGTGTTGGGAGTTTGTTTTATGCGTCCAGTGGCATTGTCCATTGGGTCAAAGTATTCTGAGGGGTAGAGAGCTACGCCTGCCACTTCTTGATAGCGATTTTCGCGCACAAATCCATGACGAATGAATATCTCTGTCATCCCCGACACCACAATTCCCGTGTCCAACATTGCAGTGGAGTCATCTTTTGCTTGCGCATCATAGAAATCCAACATTTCTTGTGTGATTGGGTGGTGTGCTTCCACAGCCATCACCAATCCAGAGCTCACTGTGGGAGGTTGAGCATCTTCTAGCCCCATAAATGCACCCAACTTAAGCATATCGTCTATGGGTGCTACAGCCTCCACGTCCGTGTCGAAATAGATGCCACCCCATTCTTCGAGTATTTTATAGCGCGCAAAGTCGCTGACGAAAGCATATTTTCCGGCTGCATAAGCCGCACGAGTATAAGGGTGAGCATTTACATCAAAGTTTTGCTCATTCCATTCGCGAATCTCACAATCGGGCATAAACTTACGCCACGATGCAATGCAGCGTTGTGCTGATTTAGGTAAGGGGTTTCCTCCAAACCAGCAATAGTGAATAATGCGAGGAATCATAACATTATAATCATAGAGGGGATGTCAAATCCAATTGAATTGTTGCAACTTTCGTTCGATAAAGGCAGAAGTTATCCTCGGATAAGTCAGACGCCCTTCTTGTATATGTCGAAATAGAGCCTTCAAGCGTTTGATGATGGAAGGAAATAACTGCGCATTTCCACAGGCTGTTCCATCCTCTTATTCGTTTCGTACCAAAGTTCTTGAAATCTCGGGGCAATTTTGCTCAGTTCGTAATACCATGGTGCACAGCCTGCATAGTGAATGATGCAAGGATGGTGATACGCTTCGGCTGCTTCTTCTGTCTGATAGAACGCATCATATAGAAAGTTCCTCGCAATGATACCCCATTTGGCAGGAAGAACCACAGTTTTCTCTCTCAAAACCACGTTGATGGCATCCTGATCGGGGCACCCCAATCTGTGCGCGTTAGCGATAGCCCAATCTAGAATCTGTTGAGCAATGTTGTGTTCTCGCCAATAACTGAGATTCATCAACAACACACCAGAACAAACGTAGGTATGCTGTTGCGGCAAACCAATTCTTTGTTTGGTGGTAGTGATAAAATTTTGTTGATCTTTGGCTGCGCCGATGGCAACATTTTCGAGTGGGATTTGGAATAACTCGTCAATGGATGAGGCTATGAGCGTGTCAGCATCCAAATATAGCACTTTGTCGACATGGTCTGGCAAGAGCTTGTCGAGAAATATGCGATACCAAGCGTGAATGGTGAATGGTCCCGTCGGAATATGTGCTAAGTTTTTTTCCTCAATAGGGTGATACATCAATTGCCACGAAGTGCGTTGCGCTATCACACTTTTCAAATAAGCCAGATTGTCTGTTGACATCGCTTCCGACACGATGTGGAAGATAAAGGCACTTTCGTTGGTGTGATGGTCTACAAAACTTTGTAGCGTGACCGCCACAATAGAGCTGTAGTTGTCGCTGATGCAAAATGCTACGTGTTGTGCGTCTGCCATATTATCGCTGTTGTTGATGCTACATTAACCCCAAATAGGTCATTTATCCTGACCAGATTTCATTAGATTGTTGAGCAGATTGTGTTTGTTTGTTCAAAGGCGTAGCGGGCTACGGCGAGAACGAACGAAAAACAAGATGCCAACAAGAAAATGAAAGATGACAGGAAGTTATCTTCTCCATAACAATCTACACTATAACGGTCTAATGACCGATTGGGGTTTAAGTGGCTCTGTTTGCGATATTTTCATCCAAAACACGCATTGCGCTACTGCAAAGATAGAAAGATACCAGAACATTTCATAGAAATCCACCTGAATATTTGCAAGTTTTATCACGGCTGGCTCCAGATAAGTAACAAAAAAGCTACAAGTACGGAACTAGAGAATTTTTGAATATGATAAGCGAAGCGGTTCATAATATGACAAACTCTTATCATAGCAGACTACTGCATCATTAGTCATCTGCATTCTGAATGAGTGTTTGTTCCATAATCCCAAATCTGTCATTAGATTCTGAACAGATTTTATTTGATTATTGAGCAGATGGTTTGTCGTTGGTTCGAAGGCGTAGCGGGCTACGTCGAGAACAAACGAGAAACAAGATGCCAACAAGGAAATGAAAGATGGCAGGAAGTTATATTATCAATAACTAGGGTCGCTATAACGGTCTTATGACCGATTTGGGATAAGTTGCATCACCTTTTGTGCCTCTTGCTCATTGCTGTAGTTGTGACTGGAGAGGTAATCGGTGAGTTGTTGTCGGAGTGTCGTGTCTTGTAGCACCTTAGCCATCCCTTCTGCAGTGTGTTCGGGAGAGTCGAGGGGAACAATCACTCCATCTTTGCCGTGTTTCACCTGAGAGGCAGCCGTGGGATAAGCGGTAATGATGACAGGTTTGCACAGTATCTGCGCTTCTGTCACAGCCACCGACTTGCCCTCATAGCGTGAAGGCTGCACATACCAGTCACAATGCGCGATATAGGGATAAGGGTTAGCGCGTTTGCCCAGTAGATGCACATATTCGCCCATAGCCTCTGTTCAAGCGCTTGTTCTATGAGCGTGCTGTCGCCATAACCTATGATGAACCAATGCACGTTGATGCCTTTTTCGCGAAGCAATCTGCAGAAGCGTGGAATGCTTTCGATGTTTTTGGGATAGGAAAAGCGTCCAATGGTGAGCAAATGCATCGCATCTTTGTACAAAGGCATATCGTCAGGACGCTCTCCGTGTGCGCGTTGTCGCACAAATTCTGTGGTCAGCACATTGTCGATGCGCAACAACTTGGGACGAAGCGAAGGAAACACAGAACAAAAAGTTTCGCTCACGTGGTCAGAAATGCTCACTATGTGGTCAAATCCGCTCCAAACAGGTAATTCCAATGCCGCATTCACGTCAATAGTGCTATAGTCTGTGTGAATCCACGCCACCTTTTTGCTGGCATCTACCTTTTTCAACACAATGTTGTGGGGAGTGAGATAGGAAATTGCCAAATCATAATGACCAAGATGTTCCAGTGAAGGCAAAATAGGGGTGATATACTGACCAATATAGCCAAAAATTGCACTGCCATCTTTGGGTTGATGCTGTTTGCTGTATTGTCGCATCGCCCATTTCGCGCGCAGTCTTGCCCACACCATCTTCCATTCTCCAGCCAGAAGTGTCTCTTTTAGGGGACGCTCTATGTAGCGATAAGCCTTGGGAGCTTCTATTTGTTTCACCCAACTGGGGATGAATTCCATCATTTCTCCTCGTGGATCATAGACCAGCAAGTCCACCTCGACCCGTTGAGGATCGAGTGCCAAGAGGAGATTGATGAGACTTGTTTCCACACCCCCAATTTCCAAATAGTGAATGGCGATGAAAAGACGCATATTATGGGTGATTAGTGTAGGAGAACTGGAGCATTGACGTTGGCATTAGCCTGTTTTTGATGCGAAGTGCCAAATTGACAAGAGGATGCTGTTTGATGCGTAGTGTCGTCCAAAGATGAGGAGCATATTGTTCAATCAATGGCGCATATTGTCGTTTGGCATTTTGCGCGTACTGTTCAAATACCGAGCAAGTTTCCTCATCTTTTGTGCGCTTTGCTGCTGCGCAGTGCACAAATATCTGCTCCAGATATTCGGGTATCACATCAGATAGGAGGTGCGTGCGCTCTGTTCGTTGACAAAAGTTGATGCGTGCCTCATAAGCCTCGAGTAAATCCTTGCGTTTGATGGAAAAACGTCCAGAAAGTCCCGTGTTTCGCTGACGATAAAACCAAAGCGGTTGAGGCATACAAACCACCTTCTGACATTGAGCCACCATTTCGTGCATCACAAAGGCATCTTGTGCCACGCGCCCAGGAGGATTGGGACAAGCCAGCGCGATGTCTCTCCGCATCACTTTAGCCCAAAGAAAATTGTTGAGCACAGGATGTGGTTGACACAAAGCTGCCAGTGCCGTTTCGGTGTCGAAATGTTGCGCTGCGTCTTGCGGATGTTGGCGCCTATTGTCGTAGAGCAGCCGATTACTATAAGCATAGAAAAATCCACATTGCACCATGTCGGCATCATGCTCCTGGGCAGCTAGCAGGAGTGTTTCGAGTGTTTGAGGGCAGAGCCAGTCGTCGCCATCCAAATAAGCCACAAAGTCGCCCGATGCTTGAAGTGTGCCTACATTGCGTGCCACGCTCACTCCTTGTTGGGTTTGGGTGATGAGTTGCCAATGCGGCTGTCGTTGGCAATAGTTCTCGGCTATCTCTCGGGAGCCATCGGTGCTCCCATCGTCCACCAAAATCACCTCAAAATGAGATAACGTTTGCCGGACAATGCTGTCGAGTGTCGTGGGGAGGTAATCTTCCACGTTGTAGATGGGAACAATCAGAGAGAGAGAAGCCATAAACAGATGAATGAGTAACTAAGCGTCAGAGATAAATCATTAATAAGTGATAGGAGAACTAATGCTTATAGAGCGTTGTGACGAATAGCGTAATGATCGATTGCGTGTGGGACTTTTGACAGCAAAAAGTGAACCTCCAGTGTGTGGGTACATGCGAGAGAGACAAAATACAGAACGTTTTCGTAAAGCCAAATGTGCAGAACCGAGCTTGCTCGAGTTATGCCATGGCGAGAAAACGAAGGATGAAATCCAACTATTGATAATACGTGTGTCGTCTTACTTATTTTGCCTTTTGCAAAGGACTTTCCTCAATACCCGATTGCACCCAAGAAAGCCTAGGGCTGTTTGTCCTCGCTGAGTGGTGATTCTTGTTGTTCGGAGGAGATTTTCAGAAACAGCGCTCTTAGTTCTGACAAAGATATAGAAGTGGGTCGGCTCTTGGGAAATAGCCAGTATTTGAAGCGGTGTTTAAGTCTTTGCCACCCTTTGTGACGATAGGTGATTTTGGCAGGACACTTTAAAGTTTGATTTGTGGCATGCCAGAGTCCGTCGAATGGATTTTTATATTCATCTAGATACCACGGTGCACAAGAGGCAAAGTGAACGATGGCAGGTGAGAATAGGCATTCTCGAATCTGCGCGGTGAGATCTGTTCTAGAAAAATGTTGTGGATTTAGAAAATAGGGAAAAACGTTATAGCGCAAAGGTAGGTCTTCCCTTTCATTTTGGAGCACCACATTGAGTGCATCTTGGTCGGGAAATTTTAAGATGCTCTGATGGGAGTGACACCATTCAATCAATTGGTGAGTATATTTTTGCCCTCTCCATCGGAGGGTGTTAATGAGTAGTGGCGCAGCTATGAAATAAGAGTTCTCACTTTGCAAACCTACGCGTTGTTTATTGCCTTTATCGAATGGATTTGCGACTGCTGCAATGGTTTTCTCCAAGGGTAAGGAAAATACTGCACTAATATCATCTAAGATGAGACAATCTGTGTCGATGTAGAACACGCGTTCGGCATCGGGAATCAAGTCGGCAATGAAGAAACGGAAATAGGTGATGTGAGTAAATCGTTCTGTGGGCAAGCCTTGTAGTTCTTCCCCCTCGAATGACGTGCACCACAAGTTGGAAATCCTGGCGAAGTGCACAAACAGACTCTAATTGCTTTTGGGACTTCTCGGAAATTCCATCTGTGAGAATGTGGATTTTCCAGATTACCCCAGCGCACTGTGGTTGGCTATCGCAGAGTGATTTCAAACTTACGGCGACATATTGTGCATAAGGTTGGTTGCAGGCATAGGCTATGTGGTGAATCTGAGGCATAGTGACGACTGAATTTATAGCATCAATCTATTGACGCTTTTTGCGTAGGTTGAATTTCTGAAGCTGTTTCTGCAGGATGGCAAGAACAGCATTGCGTTCTTGTTTTGAGAGGAGCAATGTATAAGCTAAGCCTCCCAGAGAGATGATGTAGAGCAGTGTGGTGAGCACTAATCGCAAGAATGAATGAGAAATATAGCCTTCTATTGCAAAAACAGGGAGAGTGGCTACCACCACAGTTAGGGAAACTTTAGCCATGGTGAGGAATAATGGTCGCTGAGGCAACTCTGGGAGCACTCTTTTAAGGATGGCTGCACGTTGGAAAATTTCACCAAAACATCCAATAGCAATCACCATGAAAGCATGGAGATAGTTGTGATAGGTGCTATAGAGCCAATAGATGATGAAGAATTGAACCAGTAGATAAAGTCCACCAACGATGGAAATGAGTTGCATTTTCCCTGTAGAGTGAATGCTTTTTGCAAAGGGTTCAGTCATTATAGCAAAGAAGGTGGTCAGTAGAATAAAGCGCAATACGTGAGCGGCATCTATAGGCACCAATCCTAACCATAGTTGGAAGAGTGTTTCGGCATTAAAGGCTATGGGTACGGCAAACAGGGAAAACACGATAGAGGTAAACAATAAATTAGTGTTCAGTGCTCTTAGCATCTCTGCGAGATTGCCTTGTGCGTATTGTTTGGTTACTGAGGGGGCAAAGGCTGTTTGTATGGGACTGGTAAATCCTCCCACAGCCCCTGAAACAGTGGTGGCAACACTGGTGGAGGTGTTATAGCGTAGTCCAAAAAATACATTGACGAGATAATTTCGTGATTGATTGTATATGGCTACACAAAAATTGCCAAAAAGTTCCCATGCCACAAATGACATAATGGGTTTGAGTCGTAAAAAGGATACACGACGTAGAAGGTGAACTTCTTGGAATTTCTGTATGCAATAGTAGCGTAGATAAACTATGACAGCAACATTGGAGATAGCACCGAGCACGGTATAAACTATGAGTTTGTCCATGGAGGTGTATTTCACATAGATGGCAGAGAACAGTGAGTATATCGCCGATACCAATGAAGTGTAGGCGTAGATGGTGAATTTTTCTCTAGCTACAATGACAGCACTATAGGGGACTTGAGTGATGCCTAAAAATATGCCTAGAATGGAGAGTTGCAGCACGATCATGGCTGTGCTCATCCTCTCTGCAGGAATGGTAAGTTTATGATGCAAAAGATAAATGCCTGCCACCTCGCATACACCAACCAAAATGATGGCAAGCACCAGATGAGCAAAGAAAGTTGCTGTGAAGGTTTCGCGAATAGCTTGTTCGTCTCCTCTGCCAATTTCAAAAGTGAGAAATCGAGAAGTGGCTGAGGCTAGAATGCTTGCTATGAAAGTGAAAGCAGGAAGCAATCCGCCTATTACGACGTTGATACCATAGTCTTCCACACCAAGTGCATTCAATGTGATGCGTGAGGTGTACAAGCCGATGATGATGGTAATAACCGATCGAAGCATCAACAATGAGGCATTGCGCGATGCACGGCGAGCACTGAACACTCTCTCTTCTTGTGACGAAGAGGAGGCGCTTTCGTTGGGCGTAGCATCGTTGTTTTGAGGAGATTGACTCTGTTGTATCATTCGTTTTTCTTCAGTGTTGTGTGATATTGATGTTTTACCCCAAATCGGTCATTAGACCGTAATAGTGCTACTAGTAATTGAATATATAGCTTCCTGCCATCTTTCATTTTCTAATTGGCATCTTTTTTCTTGTTTGTTCTCGACGTAGTCCGCTACGCCATCTCAATGCACCTAGAAATTTTTTCTTCTTCGTTGTAGACACATATAATGATGCTTATTGTCATAGGTGTAGTTTTTGATAATAATTTAGTGCCGGTTTATCCAAATCCTACTGAGGGCAAAGAGAAAGTATTGTTGCTTGTAGAGGAGATAATATCTAATTGTTTGTGTTCTCGAACCTTTCACAGCATATTTTAATGGAAGATTGATACCACGATACATCTTGTAGCGTTGTATAAGTGCATTTGTTTACACTCGATACTATTAAAAAGTCTTGGCATGAGGTCATCTAGATTAAGACCTCTAAAAATCAATTGTTTGTTGTGGTGAGGGAATCGTGCTATCATTTGTTCATAGTACGATACTATCTTATTGTAGAGTTCTCTTTCTGTCTGAAAATCATAAAGTTGTTTATGAAGTTGGCTCTCGTCATTGTTTCTTCTAGAATACTTATAGATAGCTTTTGAACTTGTTGCAAAGCGATGTGCGTACAAATAAAACTGAATGCTGAAAATTAGGTCTTCTGCAAAATGGAATTTAGTATTAAAACGAAGATGATGTTCTCTGATATGATTATGACGATATAGTTTTATAATGCCAGATAGTCTCCAGTTGTATCTATTACCAAAATCTTCTTCAGAGGATGTGTAGACAGAATTTTTGAGAATAAGCTGACCAACGAGTTGTGAGTCGCTATAATAGTGGGTACTTCCAAATACTAAATCAGCATTGTTCTCTTCTCCTAGCTTGTGCAGTATTTCCAGATAGTCAGGTGCTATTTCGTCATCGCTATCTACAAAAGTGACCCATTTGCCTTTAGCATGGTCGAGCCCCAAATTGCGCGCTGCAGAAACTCCTTGATTTTCTTGTGAAAATACAATGAAACGTGCGTCGTTTGCTGCATATTCTTGTGCTATTTCTAGACTGTTGTCAGTGCTTCCATCATTGACTAAAATGCATTCCCAGTCTTTGAATGTTTGAGATGAAATAGAGTCTAGACAGTTTGGCAGCCATTTACCTCTATTGTATATTGGAACAATAATGCTGATGATTGGAGAGGGGATATTTAGCAGGGAGTTCATGAAGCAATAGGGGAGCTTTAGAATACAACGTTTTCGTTATTGCGTGGTGCTTCTGCTTTGTCCATTGATCTAGCTGAGTCCTGGCTTTATTTTGCGCTGTATTGATTGAGGAAAGAACTAGCAAAAGAAAGAGAGTACCTGTAGAAAAGGTAGTTTCTATACCTTGTGTTTTTTTGAGCGGGTCTGTTTCGTTTCTTATAGAGTGTTGGGGAAGTATTTCTTCTTGGGCGCTATTTAGTTTGATACTTTTCTAAGTAGATAAAGGAGTAGTGAGTAACATTTAAGTCTGAAGAGTAGTTGGCAGAACAACACACCTACTTTATAGTTTTTGATGTGTGATATCTTGGGCATTTTCAGAGTTGGTAGTTGTTTGATATATTCCTTTGTTGTCTGTAGATTTGTAGAACTTTGTATTATTTTGTTGATAGCCGCCAACAATGTGTTACTCTGTAGGAGCTTCCCTTTTACGCAGTTATCCCAAAAAGGGTGTTGAAGAGCAGGGATTGCAAGGTTGTATACGCGAAGAAATTCCTCTGGTGGCACTACTTTAGTGGACATTCGATTCGTTTGACATATATAATAATAGTCTGAATATGGAACAAAAGCAATATTGATGAGATGAGGATATAACAAGTACATTGTTACGTCATCTTCTGAGAAATTCAAGTTTCGGGAATTAGATATTCATATTCCTTCATGAAACTTGTTTTCCACAATTTAGACCATATCATATAGAAATGACTAGGATGTTCTATGGCTAACAAAGTTGGAAAAATGCAGAAATCTTTGCTATGAGGATGGGAATATACTTTTGTGGACTTATATCCTCCAATGACGCAATTTACGTCTGGATAGAGTTTTTGTCCCTCGAGTAGATGTTCCAGATATTGTTCTCCTACATAGTCGTCTGCGTCGATGAAGGTGAGATATTCCCCCGTTGCGCATCTAATACCCGATTTTCTGGCTGAAGAGAGTCCTTGGTTTTTTTGAGAGTATAGATGAATGCGCTCGTCATTGTTTTTATATCGCTCAACTATTTTAGCAGTGTTGTCTGTGCTACCATCATCGATAATCCAAAGTTCCCAATCGCTGTGGGTTTGCGCTCGCACACTGTCGATGGATCTATAAATTTTCTCTTCTTCGTTGTAGGCGCATATAATAATACTTACGTTCATTGTATTGGGAATTGTTGGTATCTATTTCTCCAAATTCGAGTGAGAGCCAAGAGTCCGTATCGTCGTTGAAAGAGAAGCAAATATCAAAACTTATGAAGCTTGCTTGTAGTCGTTTCTATAGGTAATGCTCTTTATTATTGTACCTTATCAACGTTTTAACCATTGGGCTAGTCGCAGTTTTGCTTGCATTTTGACTTGCTCTAGCTGATAGCAGAGTTGCAAAAGACGATAGTGCTTGTGAAAGAGCATTTTATATTGTATGCGCTTCAACAATTGTGAGGAATGGATGTCTTTGGGGGTTATGTTTAGAGACTCGAGGGTTTCTTGCCACTGTTTACACCCGATACCCGGAGTGTAATAAAGGGCATTGAACACTCTGTTGAGGGTATTTGTTAGTTCAGAAGCTAATAGTTTTGCTGAATGAGGATACCTTTGTTGCATTTCTCTGTTGAGAGAAATCCTATGTCGAAACAGTGCTGTTTCTTGTTGGATTGTTCCCTTTGAATTGTGTGCCGAACTATTTGAACTTCTGATGTAATATATATATCCAGATTTGCGATGGTGTGAATGCGTCGGGCACATAGAATCGCTTCTTGAAGAAAGAGATAGTCTTCTGCATAGACTACGGACTCGTCAAATCGTAAGTTGTTCTCTTTGATAAGTTGAGCCTGAAGAAGTATTCTAGCTCCTCCATAAATGGCTCTCGGAAGAACGTGAGGAACATAGTCTTTGACATCGTAAACGGCATCGTCGAGTTCTCCTATTACGCATTGTTCTCCTGATTCATATACGCAGAGGTTTTTGGCTATAACTAAATCACACGGTGTTGCATCCGTATGCTGCATCATTGCGCTTTTTACATAGTCCGCTAAGTAGTCTGGTGTGACTGCATCATCTGCGTCAATCCACGTCATCCATTCTCCAGATAAGTGCTTTATCCCTGTATTTCTCGCACCAGAATGTCCACGGTTTTCTTGGTGAATGACTTTGAAGCGACTGTCGATTTTTGCATATTCTTCTAGTATATCTGCAGTGTTGTCCTTGCTACCATCATTGACAAGTATTGCTTCCCAATTGGTGTAGGTTTGAGCGAGAATACTGTCTAAACAACGATGTAACCAAGGGGACACATTGTAGCAAGGCACTAGAACGGAGATGAGCGGATTATTCATATTGTGTCAAGGGAGAAATTCTCAAAATAGAATAAACTATTCTATACTTGATTTTATTTCTTTGAACCATAGCCATAGCCATACCCATAGCCACCATAGCCGTAGCCATATTTGTGGTAGCCATAGCGACCAAGTGCATCGGTGGTACCATTCAGAAGAAGGGTCAAGTTGTTGTATTTCTTCTCTGCATACCAGCGTTCGATGTCTTTGAGATAGCTACGTTCCATCAATGATGCGCGAACGATGAAGAGGGTGAGGTCGGCATGTGGATTGATAATTTCGGCATCGGCAACGATTTCTACAGGAGGACAGTCGAGGAAGATGATGTCGTATTCTTCGCGAGCCGCCTTAATCATTTCTGCAAATCGCTCGGTCGAGAGAAGTTCGGCTGGGTTGGGCGGGATGACACCACAAGGGAGAACGTCCACTCGGTCGAGGGGAGTGATGATTTCGTGCCAATCTTCAATTTGTCCGGAGAGATAGTTAGAAATGCCGACTTGGGCTGTCCGACATAGTCGGAGAGTGATGCTTTGCGGAGGTCTAAGTCCATCACCAAGACGCGCTTTCCTTTGAGGGAGAAGGCTGCACTGAGGTTAGCTGTGATGAATGTCTTACCCGAACCTGGATTCAAGGAACTGAGCATAACGACTTTATTACGACCATCGAAACCGAGTGTGAATTCCAACTTGGTGCGCACGGTGCGGAAGGCTTCGTTGAGAATATCGCGCTTCTGGTCGGCAACGACCATGTTGGGAGCTGCGACAATCTTCTCTTTGCGCCAACGTTTCCAAACGGGACGTTTTTTGCCTTTGAGGGGAAGTTCACCCACGAGAGGCATACTATAGTCTTCCAAGTCTTTGCGACCGCGCACGGTGCTGTTGAGTGCTTCACGACCGAAGACGAAGGCAGCGGGAATGGCTAGACCAATGAGGAATGCTGTGAGAAGTATGTTGCGCGAAACAGGTTGAGGAGGTATGCCGGTGACATGTGGCGTTTCAATGATTTGCGTGTTGTAGGCAGTGAAGGCTTGAGAGAGTTCGTTTTCTTCACGCTTTTGCAACAAGAAGAGGTATAGCGACTCCTTAACTTTTTGTTGGCGCTCTACCGAAAGGAGATAGGACGCTTGACGGGGATTGGCAGAAATCTTACTGGTGGCTTCGCTGTGGCTAGATTCTGTGACGCGTTGTTGCGTTTTGAGCATGTCGAGTTCATTGTCGAGCGACTGGATGATACCTCGACGGATGGAGCCCAACTGCGTCTCCAAGTCCATTACAGCCGGGTTTGAGCGGAAGAGGTAGCTAAGAGACGATTGCGTTCCAACAAACGCGTGTTGTAGTCGTTGATTTGTGATTGAATAGAGGCATTGTTGATACCCGAATTAGACGGCAATACTTGGTTTTCATGACGACCATCGGTGAGATATTCCTTCACGTGGCGTGTCATGTAGACTTGCGTGGAGAGTTCGCGTGCTTTGGCTTCTGCTTCATTAGCTTGATTCACCGCCATGTTTCCTGATTGTTCCACGTCGGGAAGTAGATTGGCAGATTTATATCCAGCAATGTTTTGGTCTACGCTACCCAATTCGCGTTGAATCACAGCCAAACGCTCTTTGATAAACTCATTCGTACTCACAGAAATCTGGTTGCGGTCGCGCACCCAGTTTTCGTTGTACACAGAAATGAGCATATCAATGGCGTCTTTAGCACGAGCGGTATTGACGTCACTATATTGAATGTCGATAATGGTTGAGGCTTTGTTGCTCAGCGCAATGTTGAAACTTCCGCGTACAACTGCAGCTACTGCGGAAATGGGAGAGCGAGTTACCTTGTATTCGTCTGTCATTCCACGGCGATAACCTGTGTTGGCTACAAATTTCACCAAACCCACGGGGGTGACGCAGCGTTCGCCCACCTTACCCATTACGGTTCCAGACAAACTAGCGCCATCCTTAGTGAAATTATCCAAGATCACACGTCCGTCAGCTTGCAGAGAAAGACCAAAAGAAGCCCTTTGTTCTTCTCCAATGTTGAGAAATTCTACTTTCACTGGGAGTTCGCTGCCATAAATCACTTTGTCGTGAAACATCCCTTTGTGAGTGTATTCCACATCGAGATTTAATCGCTCTGCTACAGTGCGTGTGATGGTGGCACTGCTCAAAGCGAGTATCTCGTTGGTCATTTGTGCATCGCTTGCCCCTTCAACAATCATACGCTGACGTGCAAGGAGTTGGTCAGGAGAGTTGCCGCGGTTGTTGTCGGGTTTGATGAGAATTGAGGCAGAAGCGACGTAGGTTTTAGGGGTGCGTAGCAAATGATAATAGGCACCACCCAGACAAACGATTACGGAAAGTAAAAACCATTTCCAATGGGCTAAGCATAAGAGCCAAGCATCACGAAGCAATTCAAGTATGCTTACACTTGAAGTTTGTGATATGAAGGACGAGTTCTGTGAAAAATTTTCTGCAGAGCGTTGCATAGTGAGGTATGTTTATTTCTTGAACAGAGCAAGCAAGGTGATAGTAAATGTGACAAGTGACATCCAGAATGCAGGAGTGCGGAAGGTGTTTGCGTTGTTGGCAGACTCATTGGCTTTTTTCGCCGTAGGTTCTACGTAAATGATGTCATTTTGCTTCAAATTGTAGACAGGAGAAGAGTAAACGCTTTCAGAATTGGTCAAATCAATGCGATAAGCCGTTTGTTTGCCGTTTTCGTTTCTCAACACAAGCACGTTTTTGCGTTTGCCTTGAATGGTCAAGTCACCAGCTTGTGCCAAAGCATCCATGATGGTGATATGGTCGCGGTCGATGGGTTTACGACCAGGGGAAGCCACTTCTCCCAAAACAGAATAAGACATAGTGGCAAAATCGACGACCACCACTGGGTCGCGCACCACGCCACTCGACACGAGTTTGTATTTAATCTGATTAGCCAGTTCTGAACGAGTGAGTCCTGCCACATGAATTAGACCGAATTGAATCATATCAATCTGACCATTCGCATTCACCGTGTAGTTGGCTTTGGTGGAACCACCAGTGCTTGTTGCCACAGTCGGCATATTATAGATTTCCACCACCTTCGGGTCACGGCCGTGGATGCTGATGCTCAACTGGTCTCCTGGTTCCAATCGAATGTCTTGTGGCACCTGCAAAGTAATAGGGCTATCGGTGGGGATGTCTTGTAGGTAGGCGATGTCCTTAATGGTGTTGCAGCTGGTGACCATCAAGGCACACACTGCGAATAGCCACACGTGTAGATGGCTGAAAGAACGCTGTAAGCAACGGTGTAAGGCACCATTGACATGATGGTTAAGGGAAGTGTGATTCGTTGTCATACAAATAATATTTCACCACAGCATTACGTAATGTGGTGTAAGTGGCAAATGTAGAATAGAGTCTTTTCTATATAAAATTCCTACGTATTATGGGTTTGTTAAGCTATAAGGGCTTGTTTCTAATACGCTTACTGCTGGTTTTCGAACCTTTTTACGGCGAAATCCGTTGTTACCGTAGTATAGTGCAAAGAAATCAGAGTCCTGGGAAAGCCCAAATACGGAAGACTGCACACTACTCCACATTGTGAGGGGGAGAGTGCGTGCAGTGCATTTCGATGCTATTTCGCAAAGTTATAGATTTTTATTGGCATGCACAAATAGAACTTGAGATAATCCCGAAAAAAAGTATATATTCTCGCGGATTGTATATTCTGAGCTGTAATTTTAAGGGTACGATTGTCATCCTTGCTTTTTGCCACTAGGAAACGTGGAGCGTCATTTTTTCTCCGAGAGAGTTGGAAAAACGTAGGAGAAAAACAAAGAAACGTGGGAGTTTTTTGGAAAAAAGTCCAACGTTTTTGGGGAAATCTCCAACGCAATTTTCTCGTTGTGAGCACCTTCTTTTTGGACGCTTGGTGAGGTGACAAAACAGAGTTGATGGCAATGCGCTGGATGAAATGTATAAAAAGCTAAAATCCCCTCGTTTTGGGGCTTCCTCGCGCGCGCGTAACAGGGATTTTCGTCTTTTCTCTTTCACAACCTTCACAGAAAACGCTGCAAGTCGCAGTGTGTCAGTTTATAACGTGACTCTTTCGGACAACTTTTAACATCATTAGTGAACCTGTGTCGAGCATCCATCGTTTTTACCTCGATTTTCCAAGCGAAAAACAGCCTCTTTGCAGTAGCTTCTGTGAAGGTTGTGAAAGCAAAAAAGTGGAATTTGCAGGGAAGGCGCGCGCGTCACGCGCGCGTGAGAAAACCAACGCCGTTTGTGACGCCTTGCGTGAGGTTGGACGGAATCTGCTGTTTGTCGCTTTTGTGAGGAGCTTTACAGATTGTTGATGTTTTATTCTGTAAGGTGAGGATGTCAAAAATGATAGTACCTAAAGAAAAATTTGCAGTTTTCTGGCGATTTTTATCACTTTGCCCTCAATTCGACCCATATCTATTAGGGAGCTGTGATGGCGGAGGAGCTGTCCACAAAAAAAGTCGCACCGAAACTGGGGGAATTTCGATGCGACCGAATGAAAGACTATGTATAAAATGAGCGTGTAGGGCGATTAAGCCACCTTTTCGAGCTTCTTCATTTGAGAGAAGATGAAGACGAAAGAGAGGAGGCAGAGGGCGGCAAGTACACCCCATACATAGACGAGGGGAACAGCACCCCAAAGCATAGCAGGGATTACGGTGAGGAAGTTACCGATGGCAGTAGCCACGAACCAACCACCCATCATCATACCCTTGTACTTGGGAGGAGCCACCTTCGATACGAAGGAAATGCCCATAGGTGAAAGGAGAAGCTCAGCAAAAGTGAGCACGAGGTAGGTATAAACCAGGATTTGAGGGCTCACTCGATTCACTTGTTGCCCAGCTTCGATGGCTGCTTTTTGAGCATCGGGTGTTTCCAAACCGATAGAGGCAGCGAGAATGACGCAGAAACCAATGGCAGCAACGAGCATACCATAAGCGATTTTGCGAGGAGCAGAGGGCTCGAGACCTTTCTTGTTCAACCATCCGAAGAGCGCAATGCTAACGGGGGTGAGACCAACGACAAAGCAGGGATTGAATTGTTGGAAGATAGGTGCGCTAACTTCTACTGATTGATCACCAACGGTGAGTCCTTTGAAGATGACAAAGGCAGCACACAAGAGGGTGATGGCAGTAGCAATGGTGCGACCCTTGAGGGTTTTGCTTTGCACGACTGCAAAAGAAGCGTAGATCGCAATGATGATCATCACCAAGTTGGTCACATCGAAGAGGAGGGATTCAACACCGGTAGAGCTAGTTGCCACAAAGTCACGCGCGAAGTAGGTGAGTGTCAAACCATTTTGGTGGAAAGCCATCCAGAAGAAAATCACCACAGCAAAAACGAGGCAGAGTGCCACGATGCGCGCTTTGGTGTCTTCCTTGCTCAATTCGGGTTCTGCAGCGACTGCGGTGTTGTTGTCCTTTGCTGGAACAGCAACGTGTCCGCCTTCAACATGACGGAAGGTGCTGCGAGTAGCAAAGTAAATCAAGATAGAGATGATGAGTGAGATACAAGCCACACCAAAGGCAAAGTGATAGCTGTCTGCCTTGTTGAATCCATTGGCTTGAGCATACTTCATGATTTCAATGGCAGCAGTGGGTGCAAAGAGGGCACCGATGTTGATCGCCATGTAGAAGAGCGAGAAAGCAGAGTCGCGCTTGCTAGCCATTTCGGGAGAGGCGTAGAGGTCACCGACCATCACTTGCAGATTTCCCTTGAAGAGACCTGTGCCGATGCTGATGAGGGCAAGTGCACCGATTACGGCACTTACGGCTACAGAGCCGCTGCCGAGGGGTACAGCCAAGAGCACGTAGCCAAGGAACATGACGCTGATACCGATTTTCACCATTTTGCCATAGCCAAACTTGTCAGCGAGAATACCGCCAACGAATGGCAGGAAGTACACGAACATCAAGAAAGTAGAGTAGTAAGTACCGGCTATGCCAGCACTCCACCCAAAGTTTTCTTGGAGGAACAGCACGAAAACGGCTAGCATGGTGTAGTAGCCGAAGCGTTCGCCAGTGTTGGCGAGGGCAAGGGCGAAGAGCCCTTTGGGTTGTCCTTCAAACATGGTAAGGGAGTTAGGGGATTATTAAATGATTGGATTGATTTTTTGTGGGAGTAGCAGGAAATTTGTGTGCCAGATGTTCGTCAGGCTTTTGCATGACTTTCCTTATTTTGTCTGCTTTTGCGCAGCTGCCAATTCTGCTTGGAGGAAGGGGGCAGTAGGTCCTTGACCTTGTTTCACCACAGCTTCGGGAGTGCCTTCTGCGACGATGTAGCCACCACCGCGGCCGCCTTCTGGACCCATATCGATGATGTAGTCTGCCACTTTGACCACGTCGAGGTTGTGCTCGATGACAATCACCGTATTGCCTTTGTCAACCAACTTGTTGAGTACGTCGATGAGCACACGGATGTCCTCAAAATGAAGACCAGTGGTGGGTTCATCGAGAATATAAATCGTATTTCCTGTGTCGCGCTTAGAGAGTTCGGTCGCTAGTTTCACGCGCTGGCTTTCTCCTCCGGAGAGGGTGGTGCAGGATTGACCGAGTTTCAGATAGCCGAGACCGACTTCTTGCAACACTTTGATTTTGTGCAGGATATTGGGCACGTTTTCAAAGAATTCCACTGCTTGATTGATGGTCATATCAAGCACATCGGCGATGCTTTTGCCTTTGAAGCGCACTTCGAGCGTTTCGCGGTTGTAGCGTTTGCCGTGGCAGGTTTCGCAAGGCACATACACATCGGGAAGGAAATTCATCTCGATGGTTTTGTAGCCATTGCCGCGACAGGTTTCGCAGCGACCACCTTTGACATTGAAGGAGAAGCGACCGGGCTTGTAGGCACGTATCTTGGCTTCAGGAAGATTGACAAAGAGGGCGCGGATGTCGTTGAACACGCCAGTGTAGGTAGCAGGATTGGAGCGCGGTGTGCGACCGAGCGGACTTTGATCCACTGCCACCACTTTGTCGATGTGTTCCAATCCTTCTATCTTGTCATAAGCGAGGGGTTCGCGCAGAGAATGATAGATGTGTTGCGAGAGCAGGGGGTGGAGGGTGTCGTTGATGAGCGTGGATTTTCCCGATCCAGACACTCCCGATACGCAAATCAGTGTGCCGAGGGGGAAGGTGGCAGTGACATTGCGCAAGTTGTTGCCTTTTGCTCCGATGAGTTGGAGTTGTTTGCCGTTGCCTTTGCGACGTTGGGGTATCGCAATGAAATTATCGCCATTGAGATAGCCTGCGGTGAGGGTGTTGCTTTGAAGCATCTCGGCTGGTGTGCCTTGAAACACCACTTCTCCGCCTTTGCGTCCAGCTCTCGGACCGATGTCCACCACATAGTCTGCGGCAAGCATCATGTCTTTGTCGTGCTCCACCACCACCACTGTGTTGCCCGTGTCGCGGAGTTGTCGGAGCGAATGAATGAGGCGCACGTTGTCGCGTTGGTGAAGTCCGATGGAGGGTTCGTCGAGGATGTAGAGCACATTGACCAACTGCGAACCAATCTGTGTGGCAAGGCGAATGCGCTGACTTTCACCACCGGAGAGTGTCATCGATGCGCGTGAAAGCGACAGATAGTCCAAACCTACATCGAGGAGGAAAGATAGTCGCGTGCGGATTTCTTTGAGGATTTCCGTGGCAATCGCGAGCTGTTTTCCGCTCAGATTTAAGGACACGGCGTCAGCCCATTCTTTGAGTTGCGCTACATCCATTGCGGAGAGTTCGGCAATATTCTTGTCGCCAAATTTGTAAGATAAGGCTTCGCGGTTGAGACGTGCGCCATGACATTCGGGGCATTCTGCGGTGCGCGAGAATTGTTCTGCCCAGCGTTGCGATTCGGCAGACATTTCTGCATCTGCCATCTGCTGGATGTATTTTACCAACCCACCAAATTCGGTGTAGATGTCGTCGCCTGTTCCTGCGATACTTTTGGGGATGCGCAAGCGTTCGGTGGTGCCATTCAAAATTTCATCCAACACTTCTTCCGAGAGCTCTTTAACGGGGGTGTTGAGGGGGGCATCATGCTGTTCGAGAAGGGCAGCTATTGCCCAGAAAATCATTGCGTTCTTGGCTTTTCCGAGGGGGACAAGTGCGCCTTGTTTGATGCTGAGTGAGGGGTCGGGACAGACTTTTTCCCAGTCGATGACGTTCACTTGCCCTAAACCCTTGCACTTGGGACAAGCCCCTTGTGCAGAGTTGAAAGAGAAGTTGTGCGGAGCAGGCTCGCGATAGGCTAAACCAGTGGTAGGACACATGAGTCGCTTAGAAAAATAGCGGATGCTGTTGTCCTCTGCATCGAGGATGAGCATCAGTCCTTCGCCTTGTTGCAAAGACTGGCGCACGCTTTGTTGCAGTCGCTCCTCATCTTTGGCTTGCACCTTCAAGCGGTCTATCACCACCTCGATATCGTGGTTTTTGTAGCGATCCACGCGCATACCTGCTTCAATGGTGCGCAGTTCGCCATCGACACGTACATTGAGAAAGCCTTTTTGCGAACGGACTCAAACAACTCTTTGTAGTGTCCTTTGCGCTGCTTGACGAGGGGAGCCAGAAGATAGATTTTTCGTCCCTCATACTGCTGGAGGATGAGTTCGAGAATCTGTTCTTCGGTGTATTTCACCATCTTTTCTCCACTCAAATAAGAATAAGCATCGCCAGCTCGAGCAAAAAGCAGGCGGAGGAAGTCGTAGATTTCCGTGACAGTGCCCACCGTAGATCGCGGATTCTTGTTGGTGGTCTTCTGCTCGATGCTGATGACCGGAGATAATCCTGTGATTTTGTCTACGTCAGGTCGCTCAAGGTTGTCGAGGAAGTTGCGCGCATAGGCAGAAAATGTTTCAATATATCGGCGTTGTCCTTCGGCATAGAGCGTGTCGAAAGCCAAGGAAGACTTCCCGCTTCCGCTTAGTCCCGTGATAACGGTGAGCGCATTGCGCGGAAGGGTGACATCGATGTTTTTGAGATTGTGCACACGGGCTCCCCAAATCTCAATATTGCCGTCCTCAAGTGTGGGAACGGCAGAAGTGAAAGAGGGATTGTGGGAGGAAGAGGACTGCGTAGGATTCATGCTAAAGTCTGTGTGCTGAGTCGTTTGTAGAGGATATGGCGTCTAGCCGAACGCTGGTGAGAGTGCAAAGGCTAGTGCTAAAAGCTATTTGGCGACCGCATCGTAGCGGCGCAGGAGGTTGATGGTCTTTTTGATGTCGTATTTCTGCCATCGGCTCCGCGAGCGGTGACGGTGAGATAGTAGGCACCTTCGGGGGCATCCGCACCACCTGATTTTCCATCCCAACCTTCGGCAGGATGGTTCCAGTGAGCCACGCGTTTTCCCCAACGATTCACCACATCGGCGCGGAAGGTGACAATACTTTGATACCCCTCTTTTGCTTTGAAAATGTCGTTGATGCCATCGCCATTGGGGGTGAAAGCATTGGGGAATTCAAGTTTGCTCTCTGCGATGTTCAGCACAAAAGCGTCCTCTTGTGCATAGCTGACGGTGTCGTTGTTCAAAACAAAGGAGACAAGCAGACGCACGCGGAAGTTGCCACTCTCAAGGAAATCATAAGTGGTGGCTTGTTCGTAGCGGATGAGAAAGGGGGTAGCGCTATTTTCGCGTGTAAACTGCCATTCGTAGAGTGGGGTGTAGTTGCCCAAATCTTTGGTGGTTGCTTCAAAGCGCACATGCAGTGGAGCTCCGCCATCGTAGCTGGTCTCTTGCACCTCCTGCCCGTTTGCGTTGGTGTAGGTCATTTGAGGGGTGACAGAGGGTGTTGCTGAGGTTTGTGCATGCACATGGATGCCTACCATGAGGAGGCAGACCAAAACAAGACCCCAACGCAGGGTGTCACGGAGAGAGGAAGCAAAGAGATTTTGCGTCATTTGAACTGGCTTGTTCATGCAAAAATACCAATTTGCAGCCGAAGAACAAAAAAAGTGGTCGATTTTCTTTGTCTTTTGCAGATTCTGCCGTAAATTTGCACCAACAAAATCGCGCCTGTGGCGAAATTGGTAGACGCGCCAGACTTAGGATCTGGTGTAGCGATACGTGTAGGTTCGAGTCCTATCAGGCGCACACGACAACAGCCCCCTTCTGAATTTCAGAAGGGGGCTGTTGTTTGATGTTGGCTGCGAGCAAGGTGCGCATCAGTTCGACTACCTTTTCTCTCCAAAGAGAAGAAGACGGAGGAAGGGAATCCGACAGAGGACTCGGTAGACTCCCCAGCAGAAGGGGATGAGTGCAAGTGCTGTCGCGACTTGTAGCAGATAATTTTGAGAAAATCCCTCCACCACTTCGCGTATCACAAAGAAATGCGTCTGCACCACGTAAATAGGAAGGGTGATTGTGCCTACCCAAGCCGTGGTTTTGAGGAGAGGTGCTGTTGTCTTCAATCGAACCATGAAGGGATGGATGATTTGCAATAAAAGTATTGTTGCACAGATACCAGCAAAACCATTGGCGTAGAGGATGAGAAAATGCTGAATGTTTTCTGGATCTAGTGGAGCATAGGGCAACATGTAGATGGAGTGCGAAAAATTCCACATGGGAAAGACCCAAAAAGTGAGCAATGCTCCTGGAACTAGGATGTAATACTGCAAGGCAGGTTTGAAGTGCGTGAGTTTGCGGTAGCACATGCCTAGAAGGAAAAAGGGAAGCATGAACTTTAGATACAGTCCTATGGGATAGAACTTGAGAAAAAACGTGCAACCATAGAACGCCATCCAAAGAAACACTCTAACACTGGAATATCGACACATTGCGATGATGCGTGCTACTACGACAAAGGCAAAAAGCGTGTTGAGATACCACAGAGCTTCGTGATACCAAATGGGTTTTAGATCGCTCCACCCTTGACAAATCGTAAAGTAGATGAGCAATGAAAACACGATACTATTGATGATGCTGGGAAGAAAGCTGTCTTGCTTTCTGTTTTTGCCATTCCCAAAATGGTACTGCTTGGAGGTTTTTCCTTAGAAAATAGCCAGAGACGAACATAAAAAGCGGCATGTGAAAGGAATATATCCCTTCAAAAAGAAGATTGTGCTGCCATTCTGGGTCGGTCCACTGAATTGAGTGTCCTAATAAAACAAGGAAGATGGCAATGCCACGAAGAAAATCCCACTTCTCCTCACGAGATGCGTGAGAAGAAGTGGAATTTATGTTGTCTATTTGTTGCATATCCTTAAATGAACATCAGAGGTTTGTAATCGGATAAGTGCGTTTGTGCATTTCAAACCCAATGTATCTACGTCGGCTTATAGTTTAATGGTAGCTTTGATGAGCCATTCTTTATCTTTTTCGTCCGAAAGCAGTGGGAGCAATTCAGCACGCACCACCTCATGATAAGCATTGAGCCACTGGCGCTCGGAAGGTTCGAGCATTTCCACCACGATGGGACCTAAATCAAGGGGACAGAGTGTGAGGGTCTCAAACTTGAGGAAGTTGCCAAAGGGAGTTTGCTGTGCTGGTTGAGCCACCAACACGTTTTCCAAACGCACCCCAAATTTATTCGCTACGTAGATGCCAGGTTCGTTGCTCACGGTCATGCCAACATGGAAAGGAACTTCCGTGGCTGCACGGCGGTCTTTGCGAATCTGGTGAGGACCTTCGTGCACGCACAAGTGGCTACCCACTCCGTGCCCAGTGCCGTGTCCGAAGTCGTAGCCTTCGCGCCACATGGATTGTCGTGCGGCAAAGTCGAGAGCTAGTCCTGTCGTACCTGTGGGGAAGTGTGCCATGGAGAGTTGAATCATGCCTTTGAGCACAAGGGTGTAGGCTTTTTCTCCTCATCGCTTAGCACTCCGAGGGGAATGGTGCGCGTGATGTCGGTGGTGCCACTCACATAGTGTGCGCCACTATCCAAGAGTAAGAAACTCTTGTTGGCAAGTTGGGCATGATCTTCAGCCGTTGCTTCATAGTGCACGATGGCTCCATTACCGGCATATCCAGCAATGGTGGCAAAAGAGAGACCACGGTATTCTGGATGTTTCGCACGAATCTCTTCCAATCGTTCTGCGATGCTCCATTCGGTCTCTTGGTTGATGCTACTGTCTGCCACTTTTTCGTCCAGTTCGCGATGGAAGCGCACTAGGGCTACACCATCGTGTTGCATAGCGCAGCGGAATCCTGCAATCTCTGCCTCGTTCTTGTGTGCGCGCCAAGAGGTGATGGGCGAAAGACCCTGTTCGGGCGTCCAATGTCCTATGCACGCCTCGGGGAAATTAACTCTGCAAAAGCATAGTTGATGTTGAAGGCATAGAGGAAACTGTGCTCGTTTTGAGGGGCTTGTTGGAGGAAAGCTGTGACCCCATCGTAAGCGTGATAGGTGGTGTTCACGCGTTTCAGATATTCCCTCACTTCAGGAGTGAGGTGCTCATCGGTGATAAACAAGTGCACATTTTCTGCTCCTACGATGAGGTAAGCTAAGAAAACGGGGTTGTATGAGATGTCTTCACCACGAAGATTGAGCAACCACGCTATTTCAGATGCATCGTTGGTGATATAGTATTGTGCTTGTTGAGTTCCGAGGAAGGTTCTCAAGCGGGTAATCTTAGCTTCGATGCTTTCGCCTGCCCATTCTTCGGGTTGAATGTAGATGGGATGAGCAGGAAGTGCTGGACGGTCTTTCCATACTTCATCGAGCAAATCGATGTTGACCAAGAAATCTGCGAAATCGTAAACCAAGTCGATTTGTGGTTCATACGATACGCTCATGAAATCAAAGCCAATCTGTGGTGAGCTCTCTACGTTTTTGAAAGATAATCTCTCTCCCTCTTCCAAGGTATAACCTAACACGTCTTTGATCCACTCTTGTTCGCTGGGCACTCCTTCGACACCCATGCGCATGAGTTCGATGCCACTGCCTGCAAGTTCTTTTTCGGCTTGAAGGAAGTAGCGCGAATCAGTCCAAAGTGCGGCTTTGTCGTGTGCCACTACGAGCGTTCCTGCACTTCCAGTGAATCCGCTGAGCCACTCACGCCCTTTCCAACGATCTGCCACATATTCGTTGTTGTGAGGATCGGAGGTGGGGACAATGTAGATGTCGATATTGTGCGCTTTCATCGCAGTGCGGAGGGCTGCAATGCGTTGGGCTGGGAGAGTGTGGGTAGCCATGGGAAGGAGATATAATAAGGATGAGAGAATTATGAGATGACCTTCTTAAACGCTTAGAAAGGAAGCGAAACGGAAAGTGAGAATGTATTGAAGGATGGCTGGGACTATCAAAATGTAGGGAGGATTACTACGGACTGCCTGCTATTCCGAGAGATTGTCTGCGTGGAGTAGTGGACGGATGCTTTCGAGCAATTCAAACAATTCGTCCATTTTTTCGGTGCGCAACATTTGGATGCGTGTTTGTCGGAAGTTGGGAATGCCTTTGAACAAGGGAGTTGCTGCCAAATGGCGACGTACGTGGAGAATGCCTCGATATTCGTCGATGCGTTCCACACTTTGACGCACTTCCTCTTTGAGTACATCCAACTGCCAGTCGGGCGACATTGGAGCATAGTCACTCTGCACAGCTGCGGAAACATCGAAAGGAGTGCCGTCGAGTGTATCGCGGATTTCTTTGAATATCCAAGGACGACCGAAGGTGGCGCGACCCACCATCACTGCGTCCACGCCATATTCCTCAAAACCGCGGAGGGCATCTGCGCCAGAGGTGATGTCTCCATTGCCGATGATGGGGATGTGCATGCGCGGATTGCGCTTCACTTCACCAATGAGCGACCAATCGGCTTCTCCTGTGTACATTTGGCAACGCGTGCGACCGTGAATGGTCAGTGCTTCTGCACCACAATCTTGGATGCGCTCTGCCAAATCGACGATGATGCGGTGTTCGTGGTCCCAGCCTAAACGGGTTTTCACCGTGACTGGTACTCGACTGCTCACGCGATCCACGACTGCGCGAATGATTTCTTGCATCAGTTCGGGAGTTTGCAGCATGCCCGAGCCTGCACCTTTGCCTGCTACCTTCTTTACGGGACAACCGAAGTTGAGATCCAAATATCGGGCTGTGCTTTCTCCACCACAATCTCTGCTGCCTCTGCCATTGCGCCGGGATCGCGACCATAAATTTGAATCGCCACTGGACGTTCGTCATCGCAGACGGTGAGTTTTTGTAGAGATTTGTTGACCATGCGCACCAAAGCGTCGGAAGCCACAAATTCTGAATAGACCATTGAAGCCCCGAGTCTGCGACAAAGCAGGCGGAAACCGATGTCGGTGACGTCTTCCATCGGTGCCAGAAGCACAGGACGATGACCTAGGTTGAGATTTCTTATTTGCATTCTAGACGTTAGAGGGTCACAGACCCTTTATGCTCGCCACGATAAGCGTGGCTCGAGCCTTAGACATTAGTGATTGGACGTTAGAGGGTCACAGACCCTTTTGTACTTGCCACGACAAGCGTGGCTCGAGCCTTAGACCTTAGTCCTTACTTCTTAGCGCGTCCAAATAGTTTTTTGAGCAGCGAACCTTTCATGAGCAAGCCTACAGCGCCGAGTACAAACATCAGCGCGCCGATGCCCACTTGTTGGGAGGTGCTCCAGCTATCGCCAAAGTGTTCGAGGGCTGGGATGCGTATAGTCAAGAGTGCTATCACATTGTTTGCCAAATGTGCAGCCCAACAGAGGCGTAAATCTTCCGTGCGAACATAGAGATAAGCCAGAGCAAAGCCCAGAATAAAGGCTGGAACTCCTTGTTGCAAGTTGCCATGAACGATGGCAAACAGCAAAGAGGAGAGGATGAAGGCGCCAATGTTGCCAATGTGCTTTTGTGAAAGGCGCAAGATACCAGCACGGTAAGTCAATTCTTCGGCAAGTGTTCCTACGATGGTTACGGAGAGGATGCCCCAAATGTTTGTAGTAAGTTGGCGCAAAAGTGTCACCGAGTTACCATCGTCCATTTTCAGAGGCTGAAGCATAAGTCCTAGACTAGGCTCATTACCACAAATGCACCCACAAAGTGGAAAATAGGCATTCCCGAAAAACCGAAATTGGCTGATTTTCCGCTGAAGAGTTTGATTCTTGCCCATCCTGTGAAATGGAGTAATAGTATGTAGGCAAGTTGCACGATAAAGAAGGAGAACGCCATTGCAGGGACTGTGATAGCTAGCAGTTTTCCCTCTATACCTGGGAGGGTAAACTGTGTCCCATGAAAGACTTGAACTTGAGAAAGCCCAAAGGCTAGGAAAGGGATGATCAGTTGGAGAGAGAGAAATAAGCAGAATAATCCTGCAGACTTTAGGAAATCTTTGGTGATTGGAGCCATAATGATGCTATAATGTAGTGATAAAGTTACAATGCTTTGTTGATTTACAATGCTTTGCTGAGCATCTCACGTGTTTTCTCGGCATCTTGTGCCAGTTGAGTTTTGAGATGCTCCAAACCCTCAAATCGTTTTTCATCGCGCAAACGACCGATGAATTCGAGTGTCAATGATTCGCCATATAAATCATCTTTGAAATCTAGCAAATGTGTTTCAAGACTGATTTGTGTGCCATTGTTGAGAGTGGGACGCCACCCGATATTCGTCATTCCTGCGAAGCGTTGCCCACGCCATTCCACCCACGTGGCGTAACTGCCGAGATGAGGCACTAGTTTCGCTGTGTCAATTTCCAAGTTAGCCGTGGGGTAACCCAACTTTCTGCCGTTTTGGAAACCATGAACTACAGTGCCTGACACTTTATAGGAGCGTCCGAGTAGGAGATTGGCTTCTGCCACATTGCCCTGCTCGAGAAGTAAGCGAATGGATGAGGAAGACAGCTGAAGTTCAGCTTCCTCTTTGTCGCAAAGGGCAACTTCAATTCCTAAATCTGCACCATAGCGTACATAATCTGCAAATCCTTCATCGGCTTTCGGACGACCAAAACGATGATCGTAGCCCATCAGCAGAAATTCCGCTCCCAATCCCTCACGCAAGACGATTTGCATAAATTCTTGTGCAGTAAGTTGTGCCATCTCCGGAGTGAAGTTCAGCACAGCCACTGCATCAATGTGGCAATCTCCGATGAGTTCTATCTTCTCTTGGAGTGTGGTAAGTGAAGGAGGAGCAGAGACATTGCGCACCAATGAGCGTGGATGTTGCGCGAAGGTGACCGCCAGTGTGGAAAGTCCTCTTTCGCGAGCAGCAGTGTGCAGCGATTGCAGCACATGTTGATGCCCACGGTGCACGCCATCGAAGAATCCCACAGTGCAAGCCACCTTTGCCGAAGAGAACGTGCAATCGTGTTGCGAGGTGTCTGTGGAAAAGATAGAGAATGCTGAGGGATTCAGCACGTGCACTTGCGCTAGGGGAACTGAAAAATGCGGAGAATCAATCGCGTAAACGTCCATTGTCATCAAAATACTTGAGCCATTCGCCACCAGCAGGTGCAAGCAGAGCTTTCCACCCAAAGGCTTCGGCAGCTTCGCAGTTAGTTTCGCTGTCGTCAAAGAACAGAATTTCGCTGGGTGCGCAGTGGAGAACGTCGGTCACCTTTTGGAAAATCGCTGGATCAGGCTTTTGTGCGTGCAGTTCGTAGGAGAGAAACAAACCGTCAAAGAAGTCGTTGACGGTATGTCCTTCCCACGTGAAGAAATCGCGTAGACTCTGCGTCCAGTGTATCACGTTGGTGTTGGAAAGCGCATAGACTTCGTAGTGCTGACGAATCTTGAGCAGCAGTTGCAGTCGTTCTGCAGGGATGCCTTTGAGATAAGCCTCCCACGCTGTGCGAATTTCGTCGTCGGTCAAGGTTGGGTTGTTGGCAATTTTGCGGATTTCATCGTAGAAATCGCTGAGACTGATGTCGCCATTTTCCAACAGAGCAAACACACCGCCTTGACGAAATGTGCCAATGTAGGGACGAATGTCCACTCCCAAACGGTCAAACGCGGCGATAGCATCCGATTTTTCCAAATCCACCAACACTGCGCCGAAGTCAAATACGAGTTTCATACACCTGTTTAATTGTCGGTCTTCACTAATTTATAGAGTTTATCGCTAGGACGTACCTTTTCGCTCACGGGGAAAGCCACGGACATACCCTTAGTTGCCTTCTCCACAGGACCGTTGTCGCCATGCATAGAGGTGACATCAATGTACACCACTCCTGTTGTAGGACCAATCACCACGAGTTTGTCGCCCAAGTTGATTTCGCCAGCTTCTACCAAGAATTCGGCGACCCCAAGTTTAGAGAAATACTTCGTACCCTTCGCCACATATTCTTTCTTTTCGGTAGCGGAAGAGCCATTTTTGTCTGTCCATTCTCCCAATTTCTTTCCTTGGTAGTAACCATCCCAGAAACCGCGGTTGAAGACTGTCGCCAAGCGTTCATCCCATGCTTTCACCTTCTCTTCTGAGTAAGTGCCGTCTTGCACCGCCTGAATGGCTTCTTTGTAGCATTGCACCACGGTGTAGACATATTCGGCTGAGCGCGCACGACCTTCAATCTTGAACACCGACACACCAGCTGCCATCATCTTGTCGATGAAACCAATGGTTTTCAAGTCTTTCGGACTCATGATGTATTCATTGTCAATGTCGAGTTCTACACCAGTTTCCTTATCCTTGACCGTATATTTGCGGCGACATTGCTGCATGCACTGTCCGCGGTTGGCAGAGCGTCCTTGGTTGTCGAGCGAGAGATAGCACTTTCCGCTCACCGCCATGCAGAGTGCGCCATGGCAGAACATCTCGATGCGAATAAGTTCCCCATTGGGACCCTTAATTTGGTTTTCCTCGATGAAATCTGCTATTTTACGCACCTGCTCCATGTTCAATTCACGCGCCAACACCACCACATCCGCGAAAGCAGAGTAGAAGCGCAGAGCCTCTTCGTTGGAAATATTGAGTTGTGTGGAGAGATGCACCTCTTGATCGATGGTGCGGCAATAGCTAAGCACAGCCACGTCTGCCGCAATCACGGCAGAGATGTTCGCTTCTTTCGCTGCATCGCAAATTTTGCGCATGAGAGCAAGGTCTTCGCCGTAGATGATGGTGTTCACCGTGAGATAGCTCTTCACACCCTTCTCTTCACATTGCGCAGCGATGTCATGTAAGTCCTCAATGGTGAACTTGCTTGCGGAGTGTGAACGCATGTTGAGCGATTCGATGCCAAAATAGATGGAGTCGGCACCAGCTTTGAGGGCAGCGGCAAATGCTTCACGTGAACCCACGGGTGCCATTATTTCGTATGTCATAGCTGTTTTGTCTGTGTGAAATGGAGTTGTAGTTAATGTTGAGTTGTTGTGTTGTTCTTGCGGCAAATAAATGCGCAAGATATGACGAGCAAAGATACAGAAAAAGCGTGAGATGCTCGCCGTTTTTCGATTGAAAAACCTCCCACGCGACTCAACTTCTCTTGCTAGTTGTGTGCTGCACTTTGCGAATAACCTCCTATTTATACCTGGGTAGAAAACAGCCGAAAGAGAGAAAATCGGGCAAAAATCTGCACTTCTTTTTTAGATTTTTGCTATATTGCTTGGTGAAGATGTCAGAATAGGTACGTTTGGGTGCTATTCTCCCTTCTCAACTAGAACTATTTTGGATGATATTCGGATTAAGGGTCAAATATACTCCTGAAGATGGATTTAATCGGTTGAATTTTATGTCTTTGTAGTACATTGTAAGTTTCTGATGTGCTCATCACTGTCCGCAAGATCTTGTGCAAAAAAAGTGCATTATTCTTTTCTATAGTTTCGGCTTAGAGGGTGGAATAAGTCTTTGTGTGTGCTTCTTTTGTCTGTGATTTTTCTTATATTTGCAAAAAAACAACAGCTATGCAATTACAGTTGCTTAAATGGGTAAGAAAGGAGCCTCCTGTATGCCCACATTGTCAAAAGAAAATTGTTTTTTCAAACTGTGCCAAGTACTTTTTCTATGGCACAATGCACTTGGAAAAATGCAGTCACTGCCACAAAGCTATAAAACCAGTGAAAGAACCTGTTCCTTTTGCTTTGTGTTATTGTCTTGGAGTTTTTGTGGCTATAACATCGTTCTATTTCTTTGTCTACTTTGTTGAGGACCATCTAGGAAAAGCTATCTTGTTTTCGATAGTTTGTGGGGTGATACTCTTTGTGGTTCTTTGTCTTTTAGTCTACAAATACATCCGTTTTACACGAGCCTAAGCATAACTTGGGAGAGCAGTTTTTCTTCCATGCAAAGGGAGCCTAGTCGAACAGTCGGCTAGGCTCCCTTTGGAATAGAGAAGATGTGGACAAACCACACCAAAGATTTTCAAAGTCAGACCAAGTAGCGACTATCGCTTCTTGGCATTTGCCATTTTGGCGGAATTTCTCACCCGATAGCGAGGAGCTGCCTTCTTTGCCATCAACTTTTGAGGTTGTTTAGCGGAAGAGTTCTTCGCCAATTCCTTGCGCTTTTCAGCACGTTCTTGCCATTGCGTCATCGTGTAGTAACGTCCTGTAGTAGGGTCGAGCAATTGCAATTCGGGGAGAGTGGGCATTGTTTTCTCCGTTTTGGTGGCTGCTTTCGCATTCACCACAGGAGTTACTTCTACCGAAGCCACACCAGCTTGCACCATGTCAATTTGTTGTGCTGCAGCTTTGGAGAGGTCGATAATCGTGTTGCGACGGTAGGGACCACGATCGGTGACTTTTACCACCACCACTTTGCCATTTTTAGGGTTGCGCACGTGAAGGAGCGTTCCGAAGGGCAGCGTGCGGTGAGCGCAGGTCAGAGAATCTTTGTTGTAAGCCGAACCGTCGGCTGTGCGACGACCGTGCCAGCGGTCGCCATAGTAGGTAGCGTTGCCCACTTTGGTGTGTTTCTCGTCGGTTTGACGCGCGGCGAAAGCACTGCTTGCTAGTGAAAGCGAAGCCAAGAGGGCTACGGCAAATGATTTAATATGCATTGTTTGTGATTTGCGACAAGGCACATCCTTCAAACTTCCAAGGAAGTCGAAACAATGCGGTCGCTCAAGTCGAAACTCGAGGAGCAGGAGGTTCCGTGGCAGGGGGAACGGCTCCGCCATTTCGTGCGAAATGGTTGCTCGGCCTTGCCATATTAACTCCGCAAAGGTACAAAATAAGGTCGCCCCTCCCAGAAATTTATGGAAAAAGCGACCTTGAGAATGTTAAAACTGTGGATTTTGCTAATTCTGAAGTAGCAAAATAGACTCAAATATCGGTGCTGTCGGTGGAAAACTGCTTTCGGACAAGTACTTCCTAAGGCAGAAATCTCGACTTCACGATAAGGAAACTCACAGGATAGTGGCTAATTTCTAGCGTTTTACCTCCACTTCCACAGCCGAAGAGTGCGCCACAAATTCAGGAGCGAAGGTGCATTGCACCGTTGCCACACCACCGCTGAAGGCTCCAGCGCGCATCACCACCATCTCATCGTAGAAGGTGTACTTGCCTTTTGCCAAATGCTCAAGAAATATTCGTTCTCTGCATCGCGCACCATGCGATAAGCGGACAACCCATTCATCCAAGTCATCCCCGAGAAGGGATTCTTTGACTCTAGGGCAGCCGGACGAGTGGATTTCAGTGCCACGTGGTCGAAGTCACGCTCAGCCTTGAGGGTATAAACCCAGCGCACGTGATCTCCCACTTTGAGTGTGAAGTGAGTGTTCTTCTCCTTGCCCGAAAGTGTCTTCCACTTGCCATCGCGCAGCACTTGCAGGCTGCGTTCGAGCTTAAATCCGCTACCTTGTGCTATGATTTCTTCGGGAGTAGCCGTATAAGTAGCCTCCACCGCTCCCCAGGTGGGGGATAGACCGAAAAATGTTTGAGTGGTGAGCAGTGAATACGCTGCATCTGTGGTAGCACGGGAATTATTCCACACTTGCGTGCGCTTCGACTGCAAGAGCCATAAATACATCTCATTGATGACTTCTTCTCGATCGAGTGACAAAGGTTTGAGCGTTTCATCAGAAGTATGATGTAAAGCCTCGAGCGTCATCACTTGTGTGGGAATGCGATAGGAAGCATATCCGCTGAGTGCACGCTGAGTGTCGAAGTAACGTCCCATCTCGGGCGATGCCACCGTGTGCTCAATGACACTTTGTAAGGCAGTCTTCGCAAGTTCTTTGTGTTTCGTTTCTGCCAATATCTGTGCCTGCACCGCTTTGCCATACATCGTGTAGGCATACACATCGTCTTTGCCCATCTGGTTGCTCCAATAACGAATGGTTGGCGTTTCTTTATTGTCAAGCAGGTGGCACAGATAGAGATAGTTGATTTCAGTTTCTCCTACGTAAGGTTGCAATTCTTTGCTTACACTCTGCCATGCGATTCGTCATTTCTTTGTCGAGAAACTTCATCGCAGCTTGGAGCAGAGATCCGTCTAGAGGATAGCCGGTTGAGGGTCTATTTGCACGTGCTAAGAGGATGGCAATTTGTGAGGTGATGTAAGGCGAAGCCTTCATCCCTGGATACCAGCTCCATCCCCCTTCGCTCGTTTGTTCAGCTTTCAAACGGTCGTAAGCGGATTGACGATAAGCCTGTAGTTCACTATCGGAGAGTGACACCAAAGGACGAAGTGCATAGCTCATGGCATATTGGATGCCGTAAAGGTTCACCGCCTGATCGTAGGCGGAGCCATTGAGCACTTGCATCCATTTCGGCACCAAATCTGCCACTTCTTTGTAGACATCTCTTTCCGCTGCCACCTCGATTTTGACATCCTTGTGTTTGCCCAAACGCGCCATCAGAGCAGCTTTTGCCTTTTCGGTCTTTGCTGTTATGTCTTCTCTGCCGCGCACCGTGAAAGGTTCTGCCACCGTCACGGTGATGTTGCGAGGGAGGATGGTAATTTCGTGCTCCTCACCATCCGAGAAGTTTTCAGCTTTTGCCATCACGCGCACTGCGATGTTGGGGCATCCCATTGGCACTTCCCATTCCCATTGTTGGGTGAGTGATTTTCCAGCTTCTAATTCATAGGGTTGAGAGAAACTTTGGAGCGTTTCTCGAGTGCTTGCGTCGATGATGTCCAAATAGAGATTGCCTTTTTGAGACTGATCACTCCTATTATATAAGGATACGGGCTATTGCATCCGGTCGCCCTCTCGGAGGAAACGTGGAGTCGCCACTTGCGCATTGAGTTGCTTGCGTGCCACCACCTTGTCCGTCAGTGTGCCCGAATTGAGCGTGCGGTCGAAGGCAAAAGCATTAAACGTCCATTCCGTCAAACTACTGGGGAGGATAAAACTGATGCTTGCCTTTCCCTCGGCATCTGTGCGAAGCGTTGGATTGAAGTAAGCCGTTTCTGCAAAATTTTTGCGAACAGCGTTAGCGGCATCAGCACTATCCCCGTTTTGCCCCACTTTCGCTGCCCTATTTGCTTTGAGCGGCATGGCTCGCGCTTCTTCTTCCATAGAGGTTTCTTCAACGGTCATTGCATCGTCAGCAGCCATGACTGTAATACCATCACGGCGTAATTGGGTGTCCAAATAATAATCAAACAAGCCGTTGCGCCAAGTTACGCTAGGTTGCTCTTTTTCGTAGGAGGGCTCGTAATAATAGCGCGGATAAAAGGAAGGCATTCCCACATTGGGATGGTACCAATCTCCAGAAGGCTTTTTCGCGCGGAAAGAGATATTGTAATTTCCACGGGTCTTTCTCTGCCGTTCCCTCTGGATTGAGGAAAGCGTCGAGCGAAGCATCATACAATCGTGCGATGACATTGGCATCAGCGGGCTTGCCGTCTGGGTACGTGACATGCAGTTGCCACTCTTCATATTGTCCAGGAGTGAGTTGCGAGCGAAAAGTGCTCCACGAAAGTTGCAAACGCTTGTCGGGATGTGGACGAGTCACGGTGATGGTTTTCGTGTGAAATTCGCCATCTTTCAAAAGATAGAGATAAGCCGTCACCGCATCACCTAGATTGTCCTGCTCCTTCCATTGGAAGGTCTGGGTAAATCCATCTTTGACTGCCAATGATTTGCGCTCAATCACACCGCGATTAGTACTCACCAAGCGGAGGAAAAGGCGACCACTACCATTGATGGTGAGTTGGGCTTCGTCTTCAGTATCATTATATTTCACCTCAAAGAGCGGTTTCTGCTGTTGCTCCTCTTCAGATTCTGTTCGTGGAGAAATCCACTGGTTGAAATTCGTGCTTTGTTCCTCGCCATCAGGAGCCACCACCTCCACCGAAAAGTTGAGGTTGAGAGCAGACTTATCTTCAAATGTCCAATCTACAGGGATGGAGAAACGTCCATTTTCATCCGTCTTTATCGTACCCGTGAGGAGTTGCGCGCTGTTGTTAGAGCCACCTCTTCTGCCGCGGTAGAAACCCCAAGCATTGAGGTCTAATTTCCACTTCAGTTCGGCATCCGCTACGGGAAGTCCAGCGAAGGTCTCTGCCACTCCTTCAAATCTCACGCTGTCTGAAAGTTCTAGTTTACGGGTGAGGTCATCGAGCTTCACCGAGAAATTCGGCCGCTTGTATTCTTCTACGCGGAAACTTTTAGCGTTGTTTTCCGAATGTGGGTTGCCATTGTCATCCACCAAAGCAAATTCTACCTTAAAATGTCCAGGCTTGCAGTATTTGGGGAGCATGAATCTCGTGCTCACCACCCCCATCTCGTCCGAAATCAGCGTTTGTGCTTTCACCTCTTTGCCATAGGTGTCGAGCAGCCGTGCTTTCACACGCGCATTGGGGAGCACCTGAAAGATATCTACTTCTTGCGTATAGATCAGAGCTGAGGCTTCCACCATTTGATTCGGACGATAGACTTCTCGGTCAGTGTACACCTCAATCGAGTGTTCCAATTTTGGATTGAGCGGAGTGTGCTTGCGCTGCATCCAGAAGGGGAGTTCTGCTATTTCGGGAAGCGCATCCAAGTCGGCTTTGTTGTTGATTTCCTCGCCAGAGCGTTGATCCACCACGAGATATTCTGGAGCATCCTGGTGTCGGCTTGCACTGTTGAAGAGCAATCGTTGTCCGCGCGACACGTAGCATGGCGCCAGTCTGTCGTACCATCCATCCACGGTGAGGCGCATCAGATAGAGTCCCGACTTCGGAGCTTGAAATGCAATCGAGTCTTCGCGTTCTTCGTAGGCAGGAGCAGGGGAGGGGCGCAGCTGTTTGGTGAAAAGCGGCACTTTTGCCCCATGCTTTTTCAAAATCTGTTGGAGACGCTGTTGTACATGGTTGCTCGCATTGGCTTTCTCCAATTCATTGGCAGAAATATTCGAGAGACGATAGAGTTGCACGCTCGCTTTCTGCACGTTGCGGAACTTCACAGGAGCACCACCTCTGTTTCTGGGTAGAGCGCACGTCCTGCTTGCACCTCTTTGCTGTCAGCCCACGACACTTCAAAGATGGGGTGGGTATATTCGTTGATGAAATTCTTCAACTCGTGCGCGTAGTCCACATACTTCTTTGTATATTCCTTCGCCAACTCAATGGCTTTAGATAATTGTGCCTCAACACCTTCGCTCTCACTCGCCATGAGATGGCATTGCCACACAGCCACCTCGCCAGCTTCGGGGAGGTGACCATAGCGCGCCAGCACTTTTTTTCCACCGCTTCCAAAGCGGCAGCTTGTGAAACAAAGGTACACTTTTTCCCCTACGTCAGTCTTTTTCATCGTTATCCAAGGAAAGTGTTGCTGTGAAATTCTCCAGATAAGAGCCCCCTTTCGCCTGAAGAAGCAGAATCTCAGCCTGCAACGCAGCACGTTCTTCTTGTTTCTTGAGGAACAGGTCGCGCGACTTTTCGAGCAATGCGACATATTCTGTAACACTGAATGGACGTTTGGAGTGATAATTTTTCGATTTCAAATAGGTCCTGGAGAAGTGCCACCAGCAGTTTGTGGTCTATCCTTGTTGCTGCTTGGGGAGAAACATTGAAGAGCGCCTCATAATCCTCTACCTTAGCAGTTGCCAAGGCGGGTATATCCTGAAAGGCAGCGCGAAAATGCTCGAGTGAACGTGTGAGCGGCGTTTTTGCCTGCTCGCCAGCTTCTTCGCCTCCTTCAAGTGCTTCATTGAGTACTTCTGCTTCGTTGTCTACCGATTCGTCATCAAAGATATCCTCCACAGAAGATTCTTGGTTCAGCACCTGACCTAATACGGAATGCCACAAAGCACGAGGCACAGGGTGCATCTCAGCAGCGCAAAATCGCTCCATCTCTTCAATCACCTTTTGAGTGCTATCGGGCGATATTTCTTTTTCCAGCTGATAAGTGGAGAGCATCGCAGCTATCAGTTGTGGAGTGTCATGGGTTTCCAGTGCCTTTTGGCGAATCGCATGGACTGCTTTGAGGGCACTTTTCGGGAGGTCCTTTCTGCGGTGTTGTTCCACATTCTTCCATAATTGCTTGAAAGTTTGCGTAGTTGCATCCTTCTGTGGAGATGTATCTGTAGTGCGCTCAGCTTGCACTTGAGAAGCCCCCAACAATGAGGAGAGTGCAAGGGCGATGATGTTCTTTTTATCCATAAAGTAGTGGGATTATCTCGAGAGAGGTTCAGAAGTTATCGGGAGTGCGTGAAAAGTTCAGTAGGTAGTATCTTAAATTCAAGAAGAAAATGAAAGATGACAGGAAGCTATCTTTTTGATAACGAGTAGAATTATTGCGTTCTAGTTACCTTTTTGGGGGTAAGGCCATCTAAGGTCGTAGAAAACGACACTCCTATCGACAAAGTTAGCAGAAACCCACCGAAATACCAAAGTATTAGGTGGAAAAGTGAATAGTATTTTCCGAAAAATTATATTTTGTGCGCCGGCTACTTTGTGGACTGTCTAGAAATTAGTACATTTGCTGCACACAACAACAAACAATACAACAACAAACAACACGCATACTTAACTATGAATCATAAAATGCAAGCGCATCTTCCACAAATCGATTTGGACAAGATGCAAGCTGTTTTAGATATTGAGACACGCTATGTCACAGGAAAAATAACTCTCGAAGAAGGACGTAAAGAAGTGGCAGAGCGTGTGGGAAAAATCCGTCCTTTCCACCTCGCTTTCATCGAACAAACGCTCATCGAACACACCGATGAAGAGTGCATTCGCGAAAACATGGCGCAAAAATCCAACTCTTTGAAGGTTACATGGACTATTCTCGTCCCGATGTGCCCGAAAATCATCCTCTCTCTCGCTATTATCAAGAGAACGAGGAGATGAAGCGCCTCCTCCTTGCCGTGGAAGACTTGGTGCAATATCCCGTCATCAAGAATCAGTGGTTGGAGCTTTTTGACCAAATTCGCAAATACCCCATCCACTATTCGCGCAAGCAAAACCAGCTCTATCCCCTTTTGGAGCAAAAAGGCTTCGACCGTCCCACCACCACGATGTGGACTTTTGATGACATGGTGCGCGACAACATCCGCGATGCCTATAATCTCCTCGAAGCAGGCAACGAAGAAGAGTTCATCAAGTCGTGCAACAAACTCATCTTCTATGGTCGCGATTTGATGGAGAAAGAAGAAACCATCCTCTATCCCACTTCTTATGCCATGATCACGGCAGAGGAATTTGAAGATATGAAAGAGGGTGATTTGGAAATTGGATACGCCTTCTTCACCCCTGCGGAGAAGCGTGTTAAAGGCACAACCGTTGCAGGAAAATCTACCGACATTCCTGCATCTTCCACTCCCGAAGCTGCTGGGTTTGCAGCCGACTTACAACAACTTCTCTCGAAATACGGCTATTCTGCTGGAGGAAGCGAAAAACTCGATGTCACCACTGGTAAACTCACCTTGGAGCAAATCAATCTCATCTATCAGCATCTGCCCTTCGACATCAGTTTTGTAGATGAAAACGAACTCGTTTGTTTCTATTCCGACACCGACCACCGCATCTTCCCACGCAGCAAAAACGTCATTGGTCGTCAGGTGATGAATTGCCATCCTCGCAAGAGCGCTCACGTGGTGCGCGAAGTCATCGACAAACTCCGCAGTGGAGAACAAGACAAAGCTGAGTTCTGGATCAACAAACCCGGCTTCTTCATCTATATCATTTATGTGGCAGTGCGCGATGCAGAAGGCAACTTCCGCGGTGTCATCGAAGTGATGCAAGACTGCACCCACATCCGCGCCCTCGAAGGTTCGCAAACTCTCCTCAAGTGGGCGACCGATGAAGGCATTCCCACGGAAGCTCCCACCGACAACGCCGCAGCTTCCACCACGCAGCCCTCATCCACTCCTGCTGCTGCCACTCAGGTCGAAGCAGAAGACACAGAAGAGGTTGCCAGTGAAGGTCTTCGCTACACCGCTTCGGGAGAAGTAGAAATCACCCCCACCACGCGTTTGATGGATTTGTTGAATCGTTTCCCCGAACTGCGCAATCGTCTCACCGAAATTTCCTCCCTCTTTGCCATGCTGCGCACACCTTTCGGCAAATTGATGGCAAAAAAAGCCGATGTGCAAAAGATGAGCGACCGTTCGGGCGTTCCTCTCGATAAACTCATTGCAGGACTCCAACGCATCACTGGCGAATTGCTTGCCAAAGAAAAGTAAGTCTAAGCGCAAAGTAGAAATACTAGAGCACGCATTTCCTGGAAAATCGGGGAATGCGTGTTTTTTGTTGCTGAATGCTTCATTATCTGTCAGAAAACCACTCCGAAAATGTTAAATCGGAAGTAATGTTGTTCCATTTTCAGGGAGATAGTTCTCTATATTTCCGTGATTATTGTAACTTTGCACGTATGGAATTTATCATAGAAACCATTGATAGCATCAACACCACGGCACAAGAATTTGTTGCCGCGGTAGATCTTCGTAATAAGCGCCGCAATGTCTTTGCTTTTTATGGCAAGATGGGAGCCGGCAAAACCACTTTTGTCAAAGCACTCTGCGATGTCTTGGGAGTAGACGATGTGGTCAATTCGCCCACATTCGCCATTGTCAACGAATATCACAGCGCAGTGTTGGAAGGACCAGTGTTCCACTTCGACTTCTATCGTATCAAACACGTAGAAGAAGCCTTCGATATTGGCACCGACGACTACTTCTATTCTGGAGCACCTTGTTTCATTGAGTGGCCCGAACTCATCGAGCCTCTCTTGCCCGACAATGCCGTGCGCGTCGAAATCGAAGAATTACCCGATGGTCGTCGCAAGGTGACGATTGAAGACTAGTATTTGGGCTTCACCTCACTCCAATCTTATTCATCCTCTCCCATCTTTAGCCTAATCTATGCACCTACTTTCCCGTTGTTCCGCAGCATTGCTGTGCTGCTTGTTGGCACTGCCCCTTAGTGCACAAAGCACGTCTACTCCAAGTGCACCTGTGGAGGCGTATACCCTAGATCTCAGTCAAGGAAGTGCCACCACAGCTCAGGTACGTCTACTCCCAGCAGAACTTAAGGCTGGTCTTAAAACCCTTGTGCTTACTGGCACTTTGAGCAGCGACCGCAATGGTGACTTTCGTCAAATCCGCGATCTCTGCCCCAATATTGAGGTACTCGACCTCAGTGCAGCCACTTGCACTGAAATTCCTGACAATGCATTCTTAGGACATCGCGGACTGCGCAAAGTAGTGTTGCCCAATGGGGTGAAACGCATCGGCCGTCAAGCCTTCTTCAACTGCAAGAATTTGCAAGAAGTTGTGCTGCCAAGTGCTGTGGAAATCATCGAAGATGGTGCTTTCAACGGTTGCACTGCCCTCCGCAAATTCGACACTTCTCGTGCCACATTGCGCAACGTAGGATTTGCCGCTTTTGAAGGCGTGCCTACTGCCCAGTTACCCCAACCCACCTTCGACCTTTGGGCAAAGGCTGCTCAGGAGAAATACTCCCTCATTCCCTATCCTGCCCAGTTGGAAGTGCAGCAAGGCAAAGCCCTTGACGTGAGCCGCATCGGCAAAATCGAAGCTGCGCCCGAACTCGCAAACGAAGCTGCCTATGCGCGTCGCATCCTTCGCGAACGTGCCGGAACCAATGTGTTGCGTGGGCGTGCCAAAGTGCAGCTCCTCCTCGATGCCACGGTGCAAAATGCCGAAGGCTACGAACTCACCGCCAGCAAGAAAGGCATCGTCATCAAGGGAAGCACCCCTGCAGGTGTGTTCTATGGATTGACCACCCTTGACCAGCTCCTCACGGCGCAGCCCAAGACACTAGAACCCGTGAAAATCGTCGATGCTCCACGCACTCGTGTGCGTGAACTCATGGTCGATCCAGTGCGCACCTTTATTCCCTTTGCCGAACTCAAACGCATGGTCACCGAGATGGCGCGCTATAAATACAACGCCCTCCATCTCCACCTCGTCGACGACCAAGCTTGGCGCATCGAAATCAAGAAATATCCTCGTTTGGTGGCAGAAAGCAGTCTGCGCCCTGCCATGGACGATATGCAATACACCAGTCCTGGTTTTTACACCCAAGATGAGATGCGTGAACTCGTGGCTTTCGCAGCGAAACACCACATCATGGTGATTCCTGAAATTGAAATGCCAGGACACGAAGTGGCTGCCATTCATGCCTATCCTCAACTCACCGTGGGCAACAAGAAAGTGGATGTACGCACCACCAGCGGTGTGTCCAACAACCTCCTCAATCCAGCTTCTGAGTTCACCTATCAATTCCTCTTTGATGTCTTTGATGAACTCGCCACTGTTTTCCCTGCACCCTATGTGCATCTTGGAGGAGATGAGGCTGGAAATCCGCCACTCGATGATTGGACCACTGACTCTGCTTGCATCGCCCTCAAAGAAAAACTCGGTATCACCACGCGCGACCGCTCCGAAAACTGGAAGTTGCAGAAGTATATGTTCGATCGTGTGATTGCTCACCTCCGCGACAAGCTCGGTAAGACTCCCATGTTCTGGTACGAAACCGACTTCAAGGAAATTCAACCCGGATGTGTGACTTTCGCTTGGCGTCACGGACTCACCAAAACTGCCATTGACGCAGCCCGCGCCAACAAGGCTAAAATTATGCTCTGCCCAGGTGAACACTGCTATTTGGATTACCCCATGGACAAAGGTGACTTGCCCGAAGTGAACTGGGGGATGCCCGTGACCAGTCTCAAGCGTGTCTATGAACTTGACCCACGATGGGGACAAGATGAGGCTTTCGAGCGCTATTTCCTCTTTGGAGTCACTGGCACGTTGTGGAGCGAATGTATGCCCCAACCTGAGCGCGTGTACTACCAAGCCTTCCCTCGTGCAATGGCACTAGCAGAAGTGGGCTGGACACCACAAGCGCGTCGCAACTACGACCATTTCTTGCGTCGCCTGCAGTTGATTCAAGCCGATCAACTTCGTCGCGGTTATCCCTCTTCTAGCCGTTTCGCAGGTTATGACCAACTCCGCAAGGAAGTTGTTCCTGCTACCCACAGCAAATAATGCAGCTTAGCCATTTCTAACCTATCAAAGTCAGTGCACATAAGCCCTTGCCCTTGTGGCAAGTCTTAATACCTCTGTGCCTGCTTTCTGATTTTTTCCATCCACCTCAATGCCCTATGGTATTGAGGTGGATGGTTTTTGAAAAGTAATGTGGTTTTATTGAGGCTTGGGGGGGAATCCCTAGTGTGTTTGTAGAAAATATGTTGAGTTGGCTTTTGCCGTGAAAGTAGATGGAGTAGGGGAGGGGGACTCACCCTATGCAGAGTGTGTAGCGTTGATGATGCCCCCTATCAGTATATGGGAGGATAAGTGCCCAAAGTGAGAAAAAATCGCAGAAAACTGCACTTTTTTCTTTAGTGACAAGTTGTTTTGCAATGTGTAGTTGTCAGTATTGGTTTTTGTTCGTTTTCTTTCCTTGTTTACGGTGGGATTTGACTTTAGCGGAAATACCAGTTTGAGATTGTTATTTGAGGTTGTTGGCGTGTATTGATCAGAAAAGGGCGATGATACCTCTTGGTCTTGGGCAGTTTGCTCGTACGCGCGTGACCCGCGCGCGCATTCTCTGGAAATTCTGAATTTTTGCTTTCACAACCTTCACAAAATCCTTCGTTTTTGGGGAGAAATGTAGGGCGAAAGATTGTTTTTGGCAAGGGAAGAAAAAGGACTCAACTAGGGCAAAATCTGGGTGAGAATACGAGTTTTGTTAAAATATGTCCGAATTATACTCCTTATTCCTTGATAGATAAGTCGTTACGAAGAAATCTGTGAAGGTTGTGAAAGCAAAAAGTGCACAATCGCTGTAGTGTGAGCGCACGCACACGCGTGAGGAGGGCGATTGAAAGCCTTTTTAACAGTGGGTGGTTTCGCTCGTTGGGAGAAGTTTGTTGGCGATGCTGCTGTCTCCTCCTCCGCGTCTAAAAAAAACTCCCACGTTCTTTGAAAAAACTCCCATGTTTTTGGGAAAATCTCCCACGTTTTTGGAAAAACTTCCCACGTTTTTTTGAAAACGTCCGACGTTTTTACGCGTTATGCCTGCCATGGCTCGTAAAATTTCGTTATCTTTGCATGTTGGAAAGATGTGTGCTTGCTCGTGAAAAAAGCCAGCTTGCGTCTATTCCCCGCGATGTGCTGTGTGAGTAGGCTTTCCCTTCTGCTAGAAGGGGGCGGGTCCTGCCACTCGAGAGTACATTGAAAACAGATAAAATGTGGACGAGAGACATGGCGGAATCGCCATTTCCCCTCACCCCTCGAATAATCCAAATGCGGATATGAAACAGATAAACTCCGAAAAGGAATTTATTCCTCCCCACTCGCTTTTGTGTGCAATATACTGTTGGTTTACGTGTTGTACACCGTGAGTCGTTTGGTCTTCTTATGGAGTAATTGGGAGAGCTTTGCCACTGGTTTTGACAAATTGGAACTCAACCAGCTGATTGTTGGTTCACTCATGTTCGACACTTCTGCCATCCTCTATACCAATGCCCTATATGCGTTGCTCCTCCTCCTGCCACTGCACTACAAAGAGCGCGGACCCTGGAAGCGTGTGGCAAAATGGGTGTTTGTCGTGGTCAATGGTTTGTGCATCACCATGAACCTTGCCGATGTGGTCTATTTCCGATTTACTGGTCGTCGCACCACAACGAGTGTTTTCCAAGAATTTAGTCATGAAGGCAACCTCTTTTCCATCGTAGGAAAGGAAGTGGCACACCATCCTTTTCTTCTTTTGTTGGGCATCGTGCTTATCGCCCTCTTGTGGGTGTTGTATGTAGAGCCGCGTGCCTATCGTCCGCAGTTGCGTCCGCGTTGGAAATACTATGTGGTACAGGTTGTGGCGTTGGGTGTCTTTGTGCCCCTCTGCATCGGGGGGGATGCGTGGCGGATTCACCACGGCTGTGCGCCCCATCACACTGAGCAACGCCAATCAATATGTGAACCAACCAGCGGAAGCGGCTTTGGTGCTCAACACGCCCTTCTCGCTGTTGCGCACGCTCACCAAGAAGTCTTTTGAAAATCCTAAATACTTCACGGCTGAAGAGTTGGATCAAATCTATTCGCCGCTCCATACCCCTCGCGCAGGACAAGGAGAGATGTTGCGCAAATGTGGTGGTGCTTATCCTCGAGAGTTTCGGACAGGAGTTTGTGGGCGCGCTCAATAAAGACTTAGACGGTGGAAAATATAAAGGTGCCACCCCCTTTCTCGATTCGCTCATTGCCGTGAGCACCACTTATGAAGAATCTTTTGCCACTGGTCGAAAGAGCATCGATGGCATGCCTTCGGTGCTTTCGAGCATCCCGATGTTTGTAGAACCCTTCTTCCTCACTCCGGCTTCGCTCAATCATTTGAGCGGATTGGCAGGAGAACTCAACAAGGAGAGTTATTACACGGCGTTTTTCCACGGAGCTGCCAATGGGTCAATGGGCTTTCAAGCCTTTGCTAAGTCCACTGGATTCAAAGACTATTTCGGTCGCACCGAGTTTAACGAAGACAAACGTTTCCGTGGTGATGAAGATTTCGACGGCACTTGGGCTATTTGGGACGAACCTTTCCTGCAATACTATGCGACGAAGATGAACGAGATGCGCGAGCCCTTCATGACTGCGGTGTTCACGGCTTCTTCACACGCCCCCTTCAAAGTGCCTGAGCAGTATGAGCGCCAGTTTCCCGATGAAGGACCGACGGTGCTTCACCGCTGCGTGAAATATAGCGACATGGCGTTGCGCAAATTTTTCGCCAAAGCGCGCACAATGCCTTGGTATAAGAACACGATTTTCGTGCTCACTGCCGACCACACAAGCCTCTCGAGCCACCCAGAATACGGTACTCCCGTAGGTACCTTCCGTGTGCCCATCATCTTCTTTGATCCATCGGGGCAGATGCCAGCAGGACGCAAGCCGGGTATAGCGAAACAGATAGATATTATGCCCACCATTTTGGGCTATCTGCGCTATCCTCATCCCTACATTGCTTTTGGCAACGACCTCACACAGGTGGCAGCGACCGACAATTATGAAGTGGCTTACCTCAATGGTGTTTACCTCTTCGTGCAAGGCAATGAAGTGCTCCTCTTTGATGGGCAGAGAGTGACCGGTTTGTATGATTATAAGCACGATGTGATGATGCAGCACAACTTGATGGGCAAGTCGCCTCGACAAGGGGAGATGGAACGCAAGTTGAAAGCCATCATCCAGTCGTATATGTCGCGTATGATCAGCGACGAAGTCACGATTAAAAAATAATATGAGTTGTCCCATGACGTTGAAAAAGAAAATAACACTAGGTAGTTTAGCACTCCTCTTGGTGGGACTCACGGTGCTCGCCATCGTGCGTTGGGAGGCATGGTTTGGCAATCCCCCCCGAAGCTCCTTATGTGCCGAAAGCAGAACCCACGCGCGTGCTCCTCACCTTCGGTGATGATGGCGAGATGTCGCGCAACGTGAGTTGGATGTGTGACACTGCGATTCATGAAGCTCACCTAGAACTCTTGCCCGATGGCACTGATCACCCCATCTGTGTGAAGGCAGAAGGGGAAATCTTCGAGTCGCGCAGTGGCAAAGCCGCCTATTATGTGGCGCGTTTGAAGCAGTTGCAAGACGGTTTGTGCTATCGCTATCGCGCGGTGACCAATGGCAAGGCGTCCCCCTGGTATGAGTTTAGGGTGACGGATCCAGCGGTGAAGAAAGATGTGTCGTTTCTCTTCTTCGGCGATGTGCAAGATAGCCTCAATGGGGTGAGCAATCGCTACATCAGTAAGGCTTGGGCGGAGCATCCAGCTTCAGATTTCGTTGTTTTTGGCGGAGATTTGACCGAACGTCCCACCGATGCTTACTGGGAGGAGACTTTTCGCAGCATCAATGGCGTGGCTCAGACCATTCCGGTGCTTTGTGCAACGGGAAATCACGAATATCTCAAATATCCCATCCGCAAGTTGGAGCGTCGCTTCTCACTGGTATTTTCTTATTTCCTCAAATCGATGGAAGGCGAAAATCAAGTGTACACCCTCCGCTATGGAGATGTGCAGTTGTTTTTGCTCGACTCCAATCGAGAGTGGCCCTACTTGGCGGAACAAGCCACGTGGTTGCGCAAAAAACTCGCAGAGAGCACAGCGCGCTGGAAGGTGGTGGTGCTGCACCATCCCATCTATTCCATCAAATCTAAAATGAACGATTTGCTCCAACGCTGGGAATTTGCTAGTTTGCTGAATGAAAATGTGGACTTGGTGCTGCAGGGACACGAACATGCCTATGCGCGCATGACGCAATGGGAAGGGGGGCAAGCGCATTCCTCCCATCTACACCGTGAGTCACTGCTCTCCAAAGTTTTATCGGGTGCAATTTGACGATCGCTTCGACCGTTTCTGCACGGGAACACAGATTTATCAACATATCGCCCTCCACGGCGACACGCTCTCGATGAATGCCTACGATGCGCGTACGGGAAAACTCTATGACCGTGTGGATTTGGTCAAGGGAATGCACGATCATCCCATCATCATCGACCGCGGAAAGGATATTCCCGAAATTTTGGATTTCACACCGAGACCCGGAAATAAGAAAGATGCAGCCTTTGCCGAACGCATCCGTGCGTATAAGGCAAAAAAAAGGACTAAAACCCCAATCGGTCAATAGATCGTTTTAGTACGACTCGTGATTGAAAAGATAATTTCCTGTCCTCTTCCATTTTCTTGTTGGCATATTTTCTTTTGTTCTCGCCGTAGCCCGCTACGCCTTCGAACTCACGGTAAACCATCTGCTCAACAATCTAATGAAATCTGTTCAGGATCTAATGACCGATTGGGGTTAAATAATACGACGATTTCACTATGAAGTGTCTACATATCATCACTCCCGTCAAGGATAGTATCGACAGCACGCTCGAAACCATGCGTGCGGTGCTGGATAGTGCTTTGACGATGCCCTACACCTACACCATCTACAACGACAATTCGACGCCAGAAAACACTGCGCGCCTCCATGCTGAGGCGGAGAAAATGGGCGTGAAGGTGGTGGATTTGTCGGATTTGACGGATCATCCTTCTCCCAATTATCTTTTTGTCTTGCGTCGTTGCCAACAAGAATGTTTGGCTGTCGATGCGGGTTTGCTCATCGTGGAGAGTGATGTCACCGTGAAGCGCGACACCTTGCAAGGCTTGGCAGACGGAGCTTTGGCACGCGAGGATTGTGGCATTGCAGCTGCTGTGACGGTGGATGAAACGGAACAGGTGAATTATCCCTATCTTTATGCCAAAGGTTGGAATGGGGTGGTGGACTCTCGCAAGCACTGCTCGTTTTGCTGTTCACTGCTCACTCCGAAACTGATGGCTGCCTTTGACTTCCAGCAACTGGACGACACGAAAAACTGGTTTGATGTGACGATTTCGCATGAGAGTTTGGCGGCTAAGCTCCACAATTATCTCTTTTGCCATCTCACCGTGTTGCATCGCCCTCACGGCAGTCGTCCGTGGAAACAACTGAAATATAAGAATCCACTCAAATACTACTGGATTAAATGGACGAAGGGATTCGACAAGATTTAAGGGCTACCGACCTGCCTTTGGTGTCGGTCGTTGTGCCCCTCTACAACATGGAAGAGTTTGTGGGCGACACTTTGCGCAGTGTGTTGGCATCGACTTATCGTCACCTCGAAGTTATCGTGGTGGATGATGGTTCTTCTGATGCTTCTGCCTCGATTGTGGCAGAAATCGCTGCGCAAGATTCGCGTGTGACTTTGCTGCATCAAGAGAATGCGGGACCTTGCCGTGCTCGCAACAATGCGGTGGCAGCTTCACATGGACAATACATTCTCCCCGTAGATGCTGACAATCTGCTCGCATCTCAGTTCATTGCGCAGGCAGTACCCATCTTAGAGGCGCAACCTAACGTGAAAGTGGTGTGCCCGACGATGGAATTCATCGGAGATAAGCAGGGACCATGGCGACTTCCCGAATTTTCGCTCTCACTCCTCGCTCGTCGCAACCACATCGACACTTGCGCGCTCTATCGCCGCACAGACTTCGACCGCATTGGTGGATATTGTGAGGAAATTATTGCGCGCGAAGATTGGGATTTCTGGATTTCTCTGCTCAAAGATGGCGGTGAGGTGGTGCGACTGCCCGAAGTGGGGTGTTATTACCGCGTGCGCAAACAGTCGAAACGCATCAGAGACCGCAAACTCAAAGCGCATGTCACTGCTGTGCTTAATCAGCGACATGGGGCTTTCTTTGAGGAACAGCTCGGTGGTCCGCTGCGCAGGATGCGATCTTGGTCGCGCTGGATCAACTTTCTCACGCGTCCGTTGCGCTATCGCAAAGTGGTGACCGCTCCTGCGATTGCTCCCGAAGTGAAATGCTTCGTTCATCAACTGCCTTGGCGATTTGCTCATGAGGGGCGCGAGATTTTCAAATCGCAATGCCATTCGTCAATACGAACTTGGAGAAGACTCTGTGGTGGTGAAACAATTCACGCTCCCCATCGCTTTTAATCGTGTGGTCTATCGTTGGTGGCGCAAGAGTAAGGCGCAACGCTCCTACGAATATGCTATGCAACTTCGTGCCCTTGGTGTGGGTTCTCCAGAACCTCTCGGTTTTTGCGACACGGGCTCGCTCTGCAAAATCGGTTATTGCTATTATGCTTCGCGCACTTCTAAGTTGCGCTACGATTTCCGCGATGCCGTCAATGGTACGCAACCTGATGAAACGAAAATACTCCGCGCCCTCGCAGTCACCACAGCACGTATGCACGAAGGTGGCTTCTGGCACAAAGACTATTCAGGGGGTAACATACTTTGGGATCGTGTGGATGAAGCTGGAAACACCATAGATTTTTCCTCAACGACGACGCAGACTTACACCATCGCCATAGAACTCATCGATCTCAATCGTATGCGATTGGGCAAGGTGCCTCTCGAATTGGGATGTGCTGCCTTCGATCGCTTAGAACTAGAGCCACCACAGCAGCGAATCCTTGCAGAGGTGTATGCCGAAGTTCGAGAAATGGACATTGAGGCATGCTTTGAAAGCATCGTAGCAGCACGCAAGGCACGATTGGCAAAGGGCTAGTTCATCTCAATATCTTCGCCCTTCTCGTAGCTGCCGCAGCGAAGTTGTCCAGTCTGCTGCTCGGTTGAGCCTATAACAAAAAATGCCGACACCTTTATTCAAAGTGTCGACACTAGATTCTAGATCTTTCACTACTACACTGCCTATGCGTCTCATCAAAATGACTGGCGGTCTCGGCAATCAGATGTTTATCTACGCGCTCTACTTGCGCATGCGCCGCGACTTCCCCCATACACGCATCGACCTCTCCGATATGCAGCACTATCATGCCCATCATGGTTATGAGATGCACCGCGTTTTTGCGCTTCCCCAAACGGAGTTTTGTATTCCGCAATGGATGAAAAAAGTGATGGAGTTTGTGTTTTTCAAAACCATCCTCGAACGTCACCAAAAGGGAAGTCTCAAGGCTTATCGAGAATCTCACTTCTGGCTACTCATCTATTATAAAGGGTTCTATCAGAGTGAGCGATATTTTGAGGATTTCAAGGACGAAATCCGTGAAGCCTTCACCTTCAACGCTGAGCTGTTGTCCGACAAAACGCGCCAACTCGCGCAAGAAATGCAGCAGTGCACGAGTATCTCGCTCCACGTGCGTCGAGGGGATTACCTCCTTCCTCAATTCTTTCAAAATTTGGGTAGCGTGTGCACGGCTGAATACTACCAGCGCGCCGCTGATTTCATGCAAGAGCAGTTCCCTGACGCTCACTTCTTTGTCTTTTCTGATGATATAGCGTGGGTAAAAGAGCATGTGCAACTACCCAATGCCACGTATGTGGAGCACAACCAAGGCGCAGATAGTTGGCAAGATATGTATTTGATGAGTCAGTGTCATCATAACATTGTGGCAAATAGTAGCTTTAGTTGGTGGGGAGCATGGCTCAATCCTCATGCCGATAAAGTTGTTTGTTGCCCTTCCATTTGGACGCGCGCCGGAGGCGATGAAAATCTCTGTCCAGCTTCGTGGCACCGCATCGCTGTGGAATAGCGAGCGCCATCGCATTATCAATCTAAAGCCGCATCATTATGGCGTTTTCTCTCTCTTCTCTCATACATTGGGGGGTAAAAATAGGTCGCGCACTGCTCGACATCCCGAGTTTGCTACGTCCTACTCGCCAACCGAAGCTCATCATGACGTTGTTGGTGAAGAACGAAGCGGAACTTCTGGCGCAAAATCTTAGATTTCATCGCGCAATGGGGGTTGATGCTTTCATCATCACTGATAACAATTCTACTGATGAAACGCCTGCGATTATTCAAGAATTCGTAGAGAAAGGTTGGGTGATTGAGAGTATAAAAGAAACAGATACGGGCTATCAACAGAAGAAGTGGGTAGACCGCATGGTGCTTCTTGCTCGAAAGCATGGTGCAGATTGGGTTATCAATGCCGATGCCGATGAGTTTGGTATACATCTTCTGGTAGTCTTAAACACGGATTGGACACGACCTCTGCCAATGTGTTGAGAGCTGAGGTGCGCAACGTACTACCCGAAGAAAATCGTCCCTTCACGCAGTGGACTTCTGTGGTGTATCATGTGCCGAATCCTCAAGATTACGATCTCTCCACCTATAGCATGTATGGTAAAGACATGGTGAAAGTGATGCATCGCACGAAGGGTTACCTAAAAATCTCAATGGGAAATCATAAAGTGACGATGATTTTGCCTCGTCGCAAGAATAGCGACATCACCATTTTCCATTTCAATGTGCGCGGTCGCGCGCAGTTTATCGAGAAAATGGAGAATGGCGGCAAAGAACTTGCGGCAAACCCTTCTAAACGTGGCGGTCGTCATTGGAGATATTTCTACGAACTTCACCAACAGGGACTCCTTTCTGCCGAATATGACCGAGTGGTTGGTTATCCCGTCCTCGACCGTCTCCGCGCTGACGGCTTTGTGCGCACAGACGATCGACTTGCCCATTTTTTTTCACTAATGCAACATTGATCATGAAGCACGCCTATCTCATCCTTGCCCATCATGAACCAGAAGTTTTACAACTACTGCTCACTGCTCTTGATGATGCGCGTAATGACATATTCCTGCATATTGATCGCCGCTCGAAGAGGCTTTTTGCTCGCTTCGAGAAGTGGCAACCACAATCGGCTGGCTTTTTCCTTCTTGAGGAGAGAGAGAGGCTCCTGCTTGGGGGCATATCTCTATCGTACGTGCTGAGTTGCGACTCTTCTCTGCTGCTTTGGCTCAAGGCGAGGAGTATGCTTATTATCATTTACTTTCGGGAATGGATCTTCCTCTCAAGAGCCAAGATGAGATACATGATTTCTTTGACGCACATCAAGGCAAGGAGTTTGTGCATTGCGATTTCGCTGAGTCAGCTATGTGTCTAGCTAATAAGCGTATCAACCGTCATTATCTCTTTCTACGCTCCTTGTGCAAACGGACTACTCCAACCATGCACCTTCTCACCACTCCTTTTCGCAAAGTAGTGCTAGGTATAGAAAAAGTTACGCATTATAATCGTTTTTCATCAGAGCATACTTTCTACTATGGGGCACAATGGGTGAGCATCACTCATGGCTTTTGTAAGTATTTGGTGGAGCATTCGTCAGAGATTGAAAAAACGTTCCGATATACGCTATGCCCTGATGAACATTACAAACAAACCCTAATCATGGCATCGCCTTTTGCTGAGCATCTATATAGTAAAGATTGTTCTGCTGAATGTACGCAGCGTTTTATAGACTGGAATCGCGGGAAGCATGGTCATCCTCACACCTTTGAATTAGCAGATTATGAGCAACTGGTGCAAAGCCCATATATGTTTGCTCGTAAGTTCTCAGCAAGTCACCCCCAACTCTTGCAACTCTGGTGTAAGAAATTAGGGATAAAGCAGTAGAAAACTCAACACTCCCACGAGATATTATGTCATCTCGTGGGAGTGTTAGGTTTTACTGCATGTACTTCAAAATCACCTTTCCCTCACTCGCGATTATGACTGAGGGAGCGAAGAGTCGTGAACCAGTTGTTTGATCAAAACTTCATATTCTTCGGCTGCCGCTTCCAGAGAGAAACGTTTAGCTTGTTGGCGCACATTAAGACTCATCTGTTGTCGAAGTTCCTCATCTTGCGCAAGTTTGACGAGAGCATCAGCATAAGTATCCATGTCAAATGGGGGAATCAATACTCCATTCTCCCATTGCGGAAGCATCTGTTCTCTCACGCCAGCAGAGACATCAAAAGCTAGAGGGACAGTACCTAACATCTGCGCTTCTCCAATCACCAATCCCCAGCCCTCAATGGAGGACGTGAGGCACAGAATAGAAGCCTCCGACATAGGTGTTGCGACATCTTCTTGATAGCCAGTAAAATATACCCTAGGGAGTTGTAAGGATTTTGCTGTAGCTTTGAGTCGATGCCCATAATTGCCATCACCTATGAAATGTAGTTCCCAATCTGGTAATTGAACGTGTACTTTCTCCCAGATCTTTAACATTCGGTCTGGTCGCTTGTCAGGATATTCCAGACGTCCTACAAAGACTATCCTCTTTTCCTTTTGATGGAGGGTAGAGAGGGGTAGGTTCACTCCCATTGTGCAACACAAATAATTTCTTCTCAGCTTCGTCGTAGGATGCAAAGTGTACGAGCAATTCTTGGCGATATCCCTCACACAGCACCGTGAATGCATCCGTTTCTTGTAATCGTTGGAGATAGCGTCGATGTTGTTTCTTCTGATAGGATTTCAGAATGTAGAATCTCCAAATATCATGAAACATCCATTTCATCATGCGCCATGGATTCTCCCATGCTCTAGCCTTTTGCAGACTCATCTTGGAAACGATTTCCCAGAAAGGCTGGCTGTGTAGACTAAATACTATTTTGCAACCTGTGGCTGCGCGCAGTTCTTTTGTGTAGCGATAGTAGAAATGCGGCATAAAACAGATGTCTACCTGCTGCTCCTTAAATGAAGCTATGAGTTTGGGAAGCATCTCTTTGTCACGAACTCTTCCCTTTTGCCCTGCTATCCGAGGCATCTGAACACACTTTAATCCTTCGGGTAAAGGGTGTTCGGGAAGATTATCACAATAGAGAATCACATGGTTTCCTCTATTGTGAAGGGTTTAACAATGTCTTGACAAATTCTTCCAGTGCCTCCACCAGGAAATTCTATCAAAAAGAGAAAGGCTATTGTAGTCATGATGGTGTAGTGAAAGGAGATGAGCTTTCGTGATTAGCTCTGCGTGCTTCCCACTCCTTCTTGGTACGTTTCCAGCGGTTGTGTGTCCAGAGCCAGAGGTGAGGATGCGCTTCGATACTCGCTTCTAAGGCATGTACATAAGCATCGGTGATAGGGAAGGACGAAGGCGTTGCGGTCTTCGCATCATCTGCTCCGTTTGCTTCATCCGCTCCGTTTATTTCAGAGCTATCTTGGAAACCAGCCTTCAATTCTATGAGTTCAGCGCGATATTCTCCGCGGTGGGGACGAGTGATGTCCAGATAATAGTAGCGTGCGCCCACTTTTTTTCCAATCTTTTCCGCACCCGTGAAGAAGGAAGTCTCGTGGTGCAGAAAATCGCACCAATGGTGCATCGCTTCCCACTTCGGAGATTGATCCGAAATAAAACCAATCATCCCCTTTTCTTCGTTTTTCTTCCACGACAAAATCGTGCGAAGCGTCTCTTTCATCGCGATATTTGTAGCCCCCATTCTGCCACGAACGTGTAAGAAAAGCTCGTCCATGAGCGGACTGTGGAGAGGATGGTAAATTTGTCCGAAATGAATGCCCCCATCGCTCCAAAGCGGAAGTGAGGAAACCCATTCCCAGTTACCAAAGTGTCCCAGATAGAGAAACACAAATTGATGCTCTCCATTGCGTAACTCCCGAAGCACCTCATGAAGATTGACAAAATCCATACGGCGGTAGAGCTCCTTGCGCGAAATCGACATCAGTTTGAGCGTTTCCACGACATAGTCGGCAAACCAGTGGTAGAAGTCGCGCTCTATCTGGGCGCGTTCTTCCGCAGACCGCGTAGGGAAAGCCTCAGCCAACTGACGTTGCACGAGTGCGCGCCGATATTTCAACACATGAAACACCAGCGGAAAAATTAGCACATCGGCAAAAAAATAGTGCAGTCGGAGCGGCAATAGTGAGCAAAAGCCACCAGAGTGCACGGCAGAGAGGGAGTAATCGTTGCACGAGTGCAAAGTTAAGCATTTTCTCCGAACTCCCTTTCGTTTATACCGCTAATTTCCTGCTCCAAAAGGTACTAAACAGCGGAATCCACACAAAAATACGATAAAGCCGTGGTAAAATTCCTAGCATCTCCCGAAAAATCAGTAACTTTGCCTAGAGGCAGAATGCCCTTATCTCCAACGACGAAACGATAACCACTAACGATGCAGGAAGAACAGCCCATTAACGACGCAATGCAAGGCTCTAACGCTGAGCTCAACGCCACAGCAGAAGACACCAACACCGCGCTCCACTCGGAAGTCGCGGAAGCCGCCGTGGATTTTGACCCAGCAGAGATGAAACAAGATGAAACCGTGAATGTACACCCTCTCACTGGGATGTACCAAAACTGGTTTCTAGACTATGCTTCCTATGTGATTTTGGAGCGTGCTGTGCCGCATCTCTACGATGGTCTCAAACCTGTGCAACGCCGCATCCTTCACACCATGAAGCGCATGGACGATGGTCGCTACAACAAGGTGGCAAACATTGCTGGTGAAACCATGAAATTTCACCCCCATGGTGATGCCTCAATCGTAGATGCTCTCACCCAGATGGGACGTCAAAATCTCCTCATCGATTGCCAAGGTTCGTGGGGAAATATCCTCACGGGAGATGAGGCTGCTGCTCCACGTTACATCGAAGGACGACTCACCAAGTTTGCCCTCGATGTATTGTTCAATCCTAAAACCACAGAGTGGAAACTCTCCTACGACGGTCGCAACAAAGAACCAGTTGCCTTGCCCGTGAAGTTCCCCCTTCTTTGGCACAAGGAGCAGAAGGTATTGCGGTGGGATTGAGTGCAAAAATCTTGCCCCACAACTTTGGCGAACTCTGCCAAGCTGCCATTTCCTACCTGAAAGGTGAGGATTTCACCCTCTATCCCGACTTCCAAACCGGTGGTCTCATCGACGTTTCGCGCTATAATGATGGACTTCGTGGTGGAGCTGTCAAGGTGCGCGCACTGGTGGAAAAGCGTGATAGCAAAACCATCGCTATCACCGAACTACCTTATGGTAAGACGGTCGATAGCCTCTGCGAAAGCATCAAGAAGGCAGCTGACAAAGGACGCATCAAAATCCGACAAATCCAGGACTTCACTGCTGAGAATGTGGAGATTCTCATTCATCTCGCACCCGGTGTGTCGAGCGACAAGACCCTCGATGCGCTCTATGCCTTCACCGACTGCGAAGTGAGCATCTCGCCCAACTGCTGCATCATTGACAAAGACACTCCTCGATTCGTCACCGTCAAAGAAGTGCTCAAGAGCAATGTGGAAAATACCAAGGCTCTCTTGAAGCGCGAACTCGAAATCCGCCGTGCCGAACTCCTCGAAAGCATGATGTTTGCTTCGCTCGAGCGCATCTTCATCGACGAACGCATTTATAAGGATAAAGCCTACGAGAATGCGGCGAACATCGATGCTGCTTTAGCGCACATCGACAGTCGCCTCGAACCCTTTAAGGCTGATTTCGTGCGCGAAGTGGTGCGCGAAGACCTCTTGCGTCTCTTGGAAATCAAGATGGCACGCATCCTTAAATTCAACAAAGCCAAGGCAGATGAACTCATTGCCCGCATCAAGACTGAATTGGCACAAATAGAGCACGATCTCGCGCATCTCACGGAGGTCACCATCGAGTGGTTCACCACCATCTACGACCGTTATGCCGCAGAGCACCCCCGCCGCACGGAGATTCGCTCGTTCGACACCATCGAAGCTGCCAAAGTGGTGGAAGCCAATGAAAAATTGTATGTTAACCGTGCCGACGGCTTCATGGGAACGTCTTTGAAGAAGGATGAGTTTGTGGAGAATTGCTCCAACATCGACGACGTCATCATCTTCTATCGCGATGGTACTTACAAGGTGACGCGAGTGGCTGAGAAGGTGTACATCGGTGAAACAGAACGCTCCAAAGCTGAGAAGAAGAAAGCCGAGATTGTACACATTGCGGTCTTCAAGAAGAACGACCAGCGCACAGTTTATAATGTGGCTTATCGCGATGGAAAAGATGGTGCCTACTATGTCAAGCGATTTAACGTGACGAGCATCACCCACGATCGTGAGTATGATGTCACCCAAGGCGCACCAGGATCCAAAATCCACTATTTCACTGCCAATCCGAATGGAGAAGCCGAAGTAATCAAGGTGACTTTGAAACCCAATCCTAAACTGCGTCGCATCTTTTTTGAAAAGAGCTTCAGTGAATTGGCTGTCAAAGGCCGCGGTTCGCGTGGTAATCTTCTCACGCGACTTGATGTGCACAAAATCACGCTCAAATCTCATGGTGCTTCCACATTGGGAGGGCGCAAGGTGTGGTTTGATTACGATGTGCAACGTCTCAACTTCGACGAGCGTGGCGACTATTTGGGCGAATTCCACAGCGACGATATGGTGCTCGTGGTGCTCGATAATGGCGATTTCTACACCACCAACTTCGATCCCAATAATCACTACGAGAGCACTGGTCTTATGCGTGTAGAGAAATTTGATGAAACCAAAGTGTGGACGGCTGTGCTCTATGACGCTGACAACGACAACAATCTCTACATCAAGCGATTCAATTTTGAACGTGCCTCGCAGACGCGTCACCAAAACTTCATGGGTGACAACCCCAACTGCAAGTTTGTGGCACTCACCGACCAAGCCTTCCCACGTTTCCAAGTGAGCTTTGCGGCTCCCGACGATTTCCGCGAACCCCTTGTGGTGGATGCAGAAGAGTTTATTGCTGTGAAAGGATTCAAGGCGAAAGGTAAGCGCATGACCACCTTTAATGTGGCGAAGGTGGAGGAGCTCGAACCCACCCGATTCCCAGAACCTCCGGCTGAGACAAATGATTCTGCGGAGGAGGACGATGAATTGCAACAAGATGCTCCTACCCCTGCACAGACGGAGACGGACATCATGGACGATCTGACGGGGCAACTTAAGTTGGGATTTTAGTTCCCACCGCGCTCTCTTAAATAAAGTGACCGCTGAAACGCAAGAGTTTCAGCGGTCACTTTGTGTTTTGAGGATATGGAAATCTTTTCCTACTCTTCTATGGAAGGGAGGAGCCGTGGCACCAAACAATAATCCCAAATCGCTCATTAGATCCTGAACAGTTTTTATTTGATTGTTGAGCAGATGGTTGGTGTGAGTTCGAAGACGTAGCGAGCTACGTCGAGAACGAACGTTTTCGTTAAGCCAAATGAGCAGAACCGAGCTTGCTCGAGTTATGCCATGGCGAGAAAACGAAGGATGAAATCCAACAAGAAACAAGATGCCAACAAGAAAATGAAAGATGGCAGGAAGTTATCTTCTCTATAACGAATTGCATTATAACGGTCTAAGACCGATTTGGGATAATAGGAAGAGAAGGCGGATTAGCCGAACTCTTGTCCCAGACGAAGTTGGGCAGTGTTGGCAAGTTGTCGCGTGTGAGCAGGTTCATCGGTAGGGGTAATCATGAGCATATTGCCCTCGAGTGCCACCACGTAGCCGTCCAGTCCGCGCACCACCGCGCCCACTCCTTGTGGGAGATGCACCAAAGTGTGGCTTGTACCTTGGAAAATCACCCCAGCACCACCCACAGTGGCATTGCCATCGGCATCGGTGTCGTGCACCTCCTTCATCACGGGCCATGAACCCACATCGCGCCATCCGAAAGAGCATTCTTGCACCACCGTGGGTAAGTCGCGATCAAGGAGCACAGCGTCAATGCTGTTGTATTCCGCAGCAGGGTAGTAGCGTTGAAGTGCCAGCTTGGCTTCCTTTTCTGAGAACTCCACCGCGCTCAGCCCGATGCCGGGTAGGAGTTGAGGCACGTGGCTCGCCATCGTTTGCACGTGCCAGAGGAAAAGTCCCGTGTTCCATAAGAATTCACCGCTTGATACGAAGGTTTGGGCAAACTCAATGGGAGGTTTTCGGTGAAGGACTTACGCATGAAGCGTTTTTGGTCGATGCTTTTGCCCTTTTGTAGGTAGCCATAAGCCGTGTTGGGTGTGGTGGCTTTGACGCTCATCGCCAAAAACTGGGGATGCTCACGCACATAGTCCAAACCCTGCAACAATTCTTGCTCAAAGGCAGCCTCGTTGGTGATGAACTGGTCGGCAGGCGAAGCCACAATGCAGGCTTCGGGATCGCGCTGACTGATGTACCACGATGCCCAAGCTGCGGCTGGTGCCGTGGACAACTGGGCAGGTTCTGCCAAAATCTGAGCATCTTTGAGTTCGGGAAGTTGTGTTTGTACCAATGGCACATAGTCTGTGAAGGTAGAAACGTAGATATTTTGAAGGGGAATGAAGCGTGCGATGCGGTCGAATGTCAGCTGCAAGAGCGTGCGTCCCACCCCGAAGAAGTCGATGAACTGTTTGGGGTGTTGAGCGCGGCTCACGGGCCATAATCGACGACCTTGACCGCCTGCCAGTATGATGCAATAATCGTGAGTTCTCATGGAAAAATGATGTAAATTGAGTACAGCGAATATAACGATAAAGCATGAAATAACGAAGAGAATAAAGAAGAAATACATGGTGTGATAAAGTTTTTCGTGTAAAGGTTTGGTGGATAGATAAAAAAGTAGTACTTTTGCATCACGTTCGCACTACAAGTGCTGAATGATGCTCCGATGGCGGAATCGGTAGACGCGTCGGTCTCAAACACCGATAGGGAAACCTGTGCCGGTTCGACCCCGGCTCGGAGTACGATAACCACTCTTCAACAAAAGTTGTAGGGTGGTTTTTTGTTGTGCCTACCCTCATTGCACCCTTCTATATGTGGGTTGAAGGACGTTAATTCAGACACTTTTTGGCGTAAAGAATGTTTCAATATTCTGTTTCTTAAGTTCTTTTAGATTAATGGCGCGTTTAGCGAAGTTTTTTGGGAGAGATTTGGGGCGTGCTTAGTGTGTTTTTCTTGCTTTCGTGCATTGGGTGCGAAAATAGAGAAAATAAGTACTTGCCTGAGCACCGAGTTTCCTCGCGTACGCGCGCGCATTCCCTGCAAACATACACTTTTTGCTTTCACAACCTTCACCGATGGGCATTGAGTTTTCATAAAAATGACTGGCAAACCACGCTATTTCGCCCCCAAATATGGCACCTCTCATTTCCTCTAGCAGACGGGCTTTGGTACTCATTTGAAGAACATTGTTCCTAATACCCTCGCATTGTATTGTATTTCAGTAGACTACATCCGTTTTTGTGAAGGTTGTGAAAGCAAAAAGTGCAAAAATCTAGGGTGTGCGCGCACGCGCACGCGCGAGAGAGGTGGAAAAGACGAAAATCTGGAGCACGATAAAACACTCCTCTGAAATGAGGTTCATTCTTCTCCAAGCATCCAATAAAAACATCGGACGTTTTCCAAAAAACGTTGGACATTTTCCCAAAAACGTGGGAGATAATTTTAAGAATGTGGGAGATTTTATATTGATACGTCGAATCCCGAAAGTTCAGTATTTGAAAGACAGCTAAGTTGATGAGTGTCTTTGCCTAGCTCTCAATGTTGATGTTATGTCTTTTTAATGTATCTATAATGCTTATCGCTACATGGTAGGCTAGGTTCACTGGCACAGCATTGCCAATCATCTTATAGCCATAATTTATATCATCGTAGATGAATTTATAGTCGTCTGGAAAACTCTGTACGCGCGCAACTTCTCTCACCGTCATTCTACGATATAGATGTTCCTTGCCTGGTATAAATCTTTGCAGATTTTTCTCTATTTTCTCCATCTTCGGTGCTTGTGGATGGAGTTGGCATTGACGACCACTAGCTTGTACCGTAAAGCCAGGTTCATCCCATGAACGTACACGATTGCGTGACATAAAGATAGGCGAGTAAGCTCCAACGAAATACTCGTTATTAGTATTATGCAATCTTCTCCGTTGGTGTGATTTTTTTCTCTTGCTGGGATAGCCGTTTCTTGTAAATCCCAAATGGCTTCGCGAAGTGTGGGCTTGTGTTTTTGTGGTGTGGGATACTCATAATCGTAGATGCATAGATCTTTTCGAAATCCGATATAGAACACACGATCACGATCTTCCGGAACATCAAAGTCGTTAGCGTTAAGCATTTTCAGATTGACATCATACCCTGCCTCGTCAAAAAGTTTCAAGAAACCTATAACCGCTTCTGAATGACGTTTAGCAAGCATTCCAGAAACATTCTCTGCTACAAAAAATAAGGGTTGTGTGTCACGAAGAATACGAATGTATTCATAAAACAACTGTCCTCGTGCATCATCAATCCCTTTGAGAGACCCAGCTTCACTCCATGATTGGCAAGGGGGGCCACCAATGATACCTGCAGGATTTTTGGGGAAAATGTCGGAAGGAATGTCTCTAATATCTTTTTCTAAAAGTGTTGTATCAGGGAAGTTGGCTCTAAAGGTGGGGCAGATTTTTTTGTCATATTCGTTGGCAATAACGGTGCGGAAACCTGCATTATGGAAGCCTTTGTCAAGACCTCCTGCACCTGAGAAAAGGCTAATTAGTTTCATTTTTTACCACTTACAGTTGAAGGTTATGTTTGCAGAGGCGGGCATTCCCATTATTTGAATGTCAAATTTGAGGGAAGTTTCAATAGCTGAGCTAGCGTTGTGAATTCTAAAAGAAAATTGCCAACCATTGTCGAACACCATAATTATGGTTGTTTTGCTTTCCGGTTTAAAGCCGATGAATAGTAATGTGGTCGGAAGTTCGATTATAGGAATCTTTATTTTAGGGAGAGTATGACTGCAAGGGAGATTTAATGTGCCATACATATTAAAAGATTGTATGGTGGTAAGACGCTTATCATCGATACTAATGACTTTGTAGAAATCGTATTTGCTCAATAAGTATTCTACTAAATGTCGAGGAATGCGATTGTCTAATGCTACTTGCTTCCTGATTTCATTCATGAAAGCCTTAAGTAACGGAACATATACTTGCTCCTCTTTAGACTCTAAATCACTAAACAGCATTCCTGCGTTCTTTTTCTCTGTAAGGAAATCAAAAACTGGTTTCACCTCGTCCCAGTAAGACTGCGAGCATTTAGTTCCATACCATTTATCACCAAAGTCAAGATTTTTAGCAATACGGCTATGCTTAACAGCCATGTGATTATGCTTAATACTTAGTCCTATCTCCCAAGCAATATCGTTTCGTTGAATGATAATGTCACGGACATCAGCGATTTCACCTTGTTTGTCTTCTTGTATATATAGGCTTAAAAGGTCGTTTGTGATTTCTATGATTCTAGGTTCCATGGCAAATATGGTACTGGTCATAGATTGACTACTTAGCTTATATAATTCTTTTTCTTCTTCGCTTAAAGTGTCCCAAGCTCTTTTAGCAGATTGGTAGCTACTGTTTTCTATGATTTGCGCTTGACGAATTGTTTGTATTGCTTGTTCTAATGAATGGAGGCATGCATATTCGTAGGCTCTTCCTTGGTTGTTACTTCTGTTACTCATGTGTCAGTAATAGGCTGAGTTTTTATATTTACTATAAGCAGCTTTACAGCTGCTACTATAGTTGCAATCAATATTTTCTGCTTAATTTGATAGTGATTTAGCTATATTGATGGCTTATAATCTGATGTTGCTTGTTTGAAAAAGAAAGATTTAGTGCAAAACTACTGATTTTTATTGGTTTTCTGCTTGTTCGCTATTATATTTCAATGATGTCGTTTTATGTAAAAACGCGCAACATTCTTATAGAGTGTGCAAATATCGGACTTATTTCTGATATTTCTGTCCTCTAGACCTAGCTTTAACAAATTGCTTGAATCCCTATATGAGATAGAATTTCTAAATATACAAACTCAAGTTCTGAATACTATTAAATTAGTAAAGTTCATTATGGCAAAACTGTTTTTCCCTGAAGAACTATAATTCAAAAATGTCGAAAACAGAATATTCGAAGAATATATTTGGTTAATTCCTTGTTTGTCTCATGATAAATATCTAATTTTGTGGCAACTAGAAACAGCCCTGCGCCCATGAAAATTGGCTGTCACAAAAGACGCTTGTTATCATTCCCTTTCCTCTTGTAAAAACCTTTCCTATGTCAAGATTCTCTCTCCTCCTTCTTACCGTGTGCATTAGTTTACTCGCATCATCTTTTTCCTCATGCGATAAGAATGACGTTGTGAACGAGAAAACGCTTCAAGAATTACTCGAAGAAAACGCTCCCGAAGGTGTATACCGGATAGAAGTAACCAAATTGGAAAAAGGAACCAACTATTTTCCTTTGCTTCAGTTTATGGGAGAGTATAATTCTTCATCTTGCACTCCTGCCCTTGGTCATATTGCAGATTCGGTTTATAACCATATGAAAGAGTGGCACCCTGAATTCGCTGGTTATAAAAAGTGGCATATAGAAGTATTGTACGGAGAGTATTCTAGTTTGTTTCAATCTACAATCGTTTTTGAAACTACTCCGAAAGCACATGGTGCTTACGCTTCTGTAGGTAATCTTTTCGTAGATCGTTCTTCGATTGTGGGGAAAAAAGAAGGCTATAACTTCAAGGGATACTTTAATGGGAAACTAGTAAAAGAAGAAACACTCTATCTAGAGTCTAATACTTTATTACTTGATCTCTCTCTTGGAAACTTTAGTAAGGACGTTGATAGGGTAGAGAAACAAGCGGAAAAAAGTGATTAAAATATAAAGCAAAAAACGCGCAACACTCTTTCGAATGTTGCGCGTTGCGCTTCAGGATGGGCTTGAACCAACGACCCCCTGATTAACAGTCAGGTGCTCTAACCAACTGAGCTACTGAAGCAGGTGTCTTTTTTATTTTACTACCGCAGACTTGGTAGTTGCGCTTCAGGATGGGCTTGAACCAACGACCCCCTGATTAACAGTCAGGTGCTCTAACCAACTGAGCTACTGAAGCAGGTGTTTTACTAGAGATAAGATGAAACTTTGTCGGTGAGTAACCTTGAAAAGTGCATCCTTATTTCTCGTTTGCAGTGCAAAAGTAGTACTTTATTTCGAATTAAGCACTATCTTTGCAGAGAAAATTTCAAGAAAAAATTGCATGAAGAAAATTTTAGGCGTAGGAAATGCTCTAGTTGACGCTCTCTATAAAATAGATAACGAAAATATAATCAAGCAATTAGGGGTGTCGATAGATGGCATGACGCTGATAGATGCTGACCGCAGAAAAAAAATCGTGGAACAGCTCAAAAATGTTCCTTTTGAGTGTCGAACAGGTGGTTCAGCAAGCAATGCGGTGCATTGTGTCGCTGCTTTGGGTGGTGATGCTAGTTTCATCGGGCGCACGGGTAAGGACGACAATGGCAAGTTTTATGCGGAGTCGTGTGCGAAAGCTGGTGTGAAGCCCCTTACCACTATTTCAGAAGATATTCCCACAGGGGTTGCCACGACCTTCATTCTACCCGATGGACGTCGCACTTTTGCCACCTATCTTGGGGCAGCCGCTACGGTGAGCGCTGAAGATTTGCGCGAAGAAGACTTTGAGGCTGCTGACTACATGTTTATCGAAGGCTATTTGGTACAAAATCATGGACTTATCTTGCGTGCTGTGGAATTGGCACAGCGCAATGGCGTGAAGGTTTGTCTGGATTTGGCATCGTGGAACATCGTGGAAGAAGAGCGTGCTTTCTTTGCTGAACTTTGCCTAAGATTGACATCGTCTTTGCTAATGAAGAAGAAGCTCAAGCTATGACGGGGACAACAGGGGCTGCTGCTGCCGAGTGGTTGGCGCGCACTTGTGCCATTGCCGTGGTGAAATGCGGAGCCGATGGAGCCGTGGCAGTAGCTGGAGACAAAAAAGTGAACATCGCTGCTGAGCGCGTGGCAAAGGTGGAAGACACTACTGGTGCAGGTGATTTCTTTGCAGGCGGATTCCTCTATGAGCATGCGCAAGGCGCTTCATTGGAGCGCTGCTTACAAATGGGAGCTCGCTGTGCAGCTGCTGTGATTCAGGTGATGGGGACACAGTTGCCTGCCGAAACTTGGAACGAATTGCGGCAAAACAGAGCTTAGAGATAGCAAGCGCAGAGGGTTGGGATGAAAAAAGATGATTTTCAAAGTCTCAGAACAGCTATTTCTCAAAAAAGACCGTAACTTTGTAGTCACACACGTGCGTGCGCGATAGCAGATTTGCAAATGCCTCGTGACGTGGTGGGACAACCGACACAAAATGATCAAAAGATTTTTTCTCTTTATAGCACTTCTCTTCGGAGTCGGAGCACAGCTTTCACTTCAAGCGCAGGAATCTGACAATTTCAAAACCACAAAGGCTTTGGATATTTTCAATGCGCTCTACGAAGAACTCGAACTAAACTACGTAGATACGCTTGATGCAGAGCAGGTGACGGGAGACGCCATCCGTTATATGCTCAATAGTCTTGACCCCTACACCGAGTTTTACAAAGCCTCACGCACCGATGAACTGAAAACACTCACCACAGGTAAGTATGCTGGGATTGGTTCTCCGATTCGCTACCACAAAGGGAGCGATCGTTGCGTCTTTGACGGACCCTATGTGGGAATGCCAGCTCAGGCAGCAGGATTGCGCACTGGAGACATTATCATGAAATCAATGATAAAGAGGTGGGTGTCTGTGGAAAACAAGCGAAATCGGACTATTCTAGCAAGATTTCCAACCAACTGCGTGGAGATGCGGGTACGACGGTGACGGTGACCGTGAAGCGTCCGATGCATGAGAAGCTGTTGCGCTTCCGATTGAAGCGACAGTTGATCAAACAACCTTCGGTGCCCTTTGCGCAACTTTTGCCCAACCATGTGGGATATGTGGTGATGACGGGCTATCGTGACGATACGGCACATGATTTGCGCCAAGCTCTGGAACAACTAAAAGCACAGGGAGCGCAACGCCTGGTGCTGGATTTGCGTGGAAATGGTGGCGGACTGATGAATCAGGCTGTAGATGTGGTGAATCTTTTCATCCATAAAGGCAAAAAGGTGCTGGAGATGCGTGGAAAGGATCCCGAACAGAATGCGATTCTCAAAACCAAACAAGCTCCGCTCGATGCTGACATCCCCATGGTGGTGTTGGTGGACTACGGCACTGCCTCGGCTGCTGAAATCACTTCGGGCACACTGCAAGATTATGACCGCGCAGTGATTGTGGGACAGCGCACCTATGGTAAGGGACTTGTGCAGTCGCAACGAGAATTGCCTTACAACACGATGCTCAAACTCACCACGGCAAAGTATTACATCCCCTCTGGACGCTGTGTGCAGGCTTATGATTTCAAAAATCGTGGTTCGGATGGACAACCTAAGCACTTGCCCGATTCGCTCTGCAAAACTTTCAAGACGAGCAACGGTCGCTTGGTGAAAGATGGTGGTGGCATCACCCCCGATGTGGCTGTGACACCCGATTCGCTGCCTGACATGCTCGATGATCTCGCTCTCTCTGAGGAGTTTTTCGACTATGTGGTGAAATACCTCAACACCCATCGCGAATTGGCACCTGCAGCGTCATTCAATATCTCTGATGCAGATTTCCAAGATTTCCTATCTTTCATGGAAAAAAGTTCCTTCACCTACAACACGCAGACGAAGCGCATGCTGGATTATCTGAAGAAATGGGCAGACTATGAGGGATATAGCGACAGCATTCAGACAGAATTGCAGGCATTGTCCACGAAACTTGCTCCAAACGTGGCAGCAGACTTGCGTCGCTGGCAAAAGGAGGTGCGCGAATTGTTGGAATACGCTATCGTTTCCTCGCACTATGGGCAGCAAGGTGCTTATGCTTACAAACTGCGCAATGATAAAGAATTGACGCTCTCTACAGAGATTTTACTCGATAAAGACAGATACCACAAGTTGTTGCGCAAATAAACGCAATCTCTCATTCCTCATTTATACATTCATCTCACAACACCCCTCCTCTCATGAAGATCCTTCTCCTTGGTTCTGGCGGTCGCGAACACGCACTGGCCTGGAAAATCGCCCAAAGTCCTAAAGTTGAGCAACTTTTCATTGCACCAGGCAACGCTGGCACGTCCAGTGTAGGCGAAAACGTGGACATCGCTGCCACAGATTTTGATGCCCTTGCAGACTTCGCCGTGAAGCAGCAAGTGGACATGGTGGTTGTCGGTCCGGAAGATCCATTGGTGAAGGGTATCTACGATGATTTCCTCTCTCGCTCGGCTACGGCGCACATTCCTGTCATTGGTCCTTCAAAGGCAGGTGCAGTGCTCGAAGGTTCAAAAGACTTTGCCAAAGCCTTTATGCAGCGTCACGGCATTCCCACCGCAGCTTATCAAACCTTCGATGGCACACAAGTGGAAGCTGGTTGCGATTTTTTGGCAACCCTCTCCGCTCCCTATGTCTTGAAAGCCGACGGTCTCTGCGCTGGTAAGGGGGTGCTCATCCTCCCCACGCTCGAAGAAGCGCAAAAAGCACTGAGAGAAATGCTCGGCGGTCAGTTTGGCAATGCTTCCAGTCGCGTGGTGATTGAAGAATTCTTGTCTGGCATCGAGTGTTCTGTCTTTGTGCTCACTGACGGAGAGCATTATAAGATTCTCCCAGAGGCGAAAGACTACAAGCGCATTGGAGAAGGCGACACCGGACTCAACACTGGTGGCATGGGGTCGGTGACTCCCGTTCCCTTCGCTACGCCAGAGTGGATGGCACGAGTGGAGCGCGAAATCATTCGTCCCACTGTAGAAGGTTTGCGCTCAGAGGGGATCGTCTACAAAGGCTTCATCTTCTTCGGACTCATCAACTGCGACGGACAACCCAAGGTGATTGAATACAACTGCCGCATGGGTGACCCCGAAACCGAAAGTGTAATGCTCCGTATCAAGAGCGATTTGGTAGACCTCCTTGAAGGTGTAGCAGAAGGCAATCTCGATGAGCGTGAAATCATCTTTGACGAACGTGCAGCTGTCTGCGTGATGTGTGTGAGCGGAGGCTATCCAGAGGCTTACGACAAAGGATTCCCCATCTCCAACGCTGAAGTAGAAGGAAGTGTTGTCTTCCATGCTGGTACAACGCTCAAGGAGGGACAACTCGTTACTGCTGGCGGTCGTGTCATCGCTGTGAGTTCTTACGGAACCACTCGCGAAGAAGCACTTGCCAAGTCGATGCGTGGTGCCGAACAAATCCAATTTGAGAAGAAGTATTTCCGTCGCGACATTGGATTTGATTTGTAAATCCTTTTCCACAGTAGAACATGCTGAGAAGTTATTCGGATTCTCAGTGAATTTTCTCGGATCATCCTTGTGATTTCTCGGAAGCTCCTTGCAGCTTCTCCGATAATTCCACTACTCGACAGCCCCTCCCCCCTAATCCTTCCCATGCGCTCACAGTCATTTCGCATTCGTGTTTCAGAAAGCATGATTTCTCTACCAATATTGGTGGTACTTGCTTCCGTCATCTGGATGATTCCCGACATCCAGAGTGTAGCGTTGTGGGGAGGATTGGCGGCAGTAGGAATGATGACTTACGTCATGATAGCGTGGAACACGCAATATCAGCTCATACGTGTGCGGTCGCGCATGATCAGTATCTCATTCCTCTATGTCTTTCTTGCGTTTCCTCAGCTCCATGCTTTAGGATTCCATCTCTTCCCTGCAGCCTGTTTGCTTGGTGCCTACTTCCTGCTTTCCGCACCTACGGCGTTTATGCACCGCAAGGCTACTTTTATCACGCTTTCTTTCTCTTGGGCGTAGGAAGTCTCGCATTTCCTCCCCTTTTATTGCTGGTGCCGTTCCTCTTCTTCTCCTCCGAACGTCATCTTCGTGCGCTCACTGGTAAATCCGCTATGGCAGCATTGCTAGGATTGTCGCTACCTTATTGGTTGTTCCTCCCAGTTTTTCTGTTTGCGCGCGAATGGTTAGCCCCTTATCTTGCGATGTGGAATATCAGTCAACTGACTGCATTGCCAGATTTCAGACACGTTCCCCTCTCGCAGTGGGTAGGGAGTGGACTCTTCTTTTTCATCAGTGCCGCGAGTTTGGTGCATTTCTTGCGAACAAGCTATGATGATAAAATCCGCACGCGCCAATACTACTATCTCCTCCTACTGCAAGTGCTGCCACTGGCGTTGATTCATTTCGCTCTTCCGCAGCATTTCAACACCACTTTGCCCTTATGTTTGGTCACACAAATACCTTTCATCGGTCACTACTTCGCGCTTGCCAGAGGACGCGGCATGAATGTGTGGTTCATCCTTTGGGTGCTTCTCTTCCTCCTACTTGGCGTAGCCAACTACTTTGATTTATGGACGTTATTATCCACTTTTTGATTGAACACGGGCTTTGGGGCATGTTTATCGCCGCCTTCTTTGCTGGTAGCATCCTCCCTCTAGCCTCCGAAGTTGTGTTGTCTGCGCTAGTCGCTGCGGGGGGTAGCCCCTTTAGAACTACTTATCGTTAGTACCATTGGCAACACTCTCGGTTCTGCCACCAACTACGGCATCGGACGCCTCGGTCGTGAAGACATGATAGAGCGTTATCTTCGCGTCAATCCCCAAGCCTTGGAGCGTGGCAAACGCTATGTGCATCGTTTTGGATATTGGGGAGGGCTCCTTTCATGGCTGCCCATCTTGGGCTCTCTCATCACCATCGCCCTCGGTTATTTGAGAGTCAACCTGCCACTCACCCTCCTCATGCTCACTTTAGGTAAATTTCTCCGCTATTGTTTGGTGATTATCGCCACCGAAGGAGTACAATCTCTTTTGTAAATCTACCCCTTGGTTTATGCGTTTCAGACTCTACCATCTCTTTCTCCTACTTTTGCCCTTCCTCTTAGGCTCTTGCCGTGACGTGATCAGCGATCGCCCCATTATCACGGTGAGCATCGAACCGTTGCGTTACTTTGTGCAAGGCATCGTTGGCGACAAATTCCAAGTCAACACCCTCGTTCCTGCTGGAGTAAGTCCAGAAACCTACGAGCTCACTCCCCAACAAGTGGTGCAAACCAGCGACAGCCGCGCCTATTTCTGCGTGGGTACGCTTGGATTTGAACAAGCGCGTTTGCGAAAGCTCACCGAAAATGCCCCCAATCTCTTGGTCGTCAACACTTCCGATAGCATCGTTCTCCTTCAAGACGACCACAGTCACAACCATTCTCACCCACATGTTGAGGGCATCGATCTACACACTTGGCTCTCAGCCACCTCGGGCAAGCAAATTGCTCACAATGTGTTGCGTGCTCTCTGCCAAGTAGATAGTGCCAATGCCGAGTTTTATCAGCATCGCCATGACAGTTTGGTGCAACACATCGACTCCATCGATGGTGAAATCCGTCAAATCCTGCGGCCGCTCGCTCATCGCACCTTCATCATCTATCATCCCGCTTTGGGATACTTCGCTCGTGACTACGGACTCCAGCAAGTTGCAGTAGAACAAGATGGTCGTGAACCCTCTGCCGACCGCATGCAGCAGCTCATCCTGCAAGCGCAGCGCGACAAAGTGCAAGTTGTTTTCATCCAAGAAGAACATGCAGGCCGTGCAGCACGTCGCATCGCCGAAAGCACAGGCGCACGCATCGTCAGCATCGCCCCACTTTCTGTAGAGTGGGACAAACAAATGCTCCACATCGCTCGAACCCTCGTACAGCCTCCTCAGTAATGTCCACCCTCATCACCCTCAGCGACGTCAGTTTCTCCTACGATCAACGTCGCGACATCCTCTCCCACTTCTCACTCTCCATCGAAGAGCGAGACTTCATCGTTTTGCGTGGCAAGAATGGTGGAGGAAACCTCTCTTCTCAAAATCATCAGCGGTCTACTGAGTCCCACGAGCGGCACCATCCGCCGCGCAGAAGGACTCACCACAGGTTATCTCCCTCAGCATCGCAGCATTGACCGTCAATTTCCCATCACAGTCTTCCAAACTGTGCGCAGCGGATTGCAATGCACCCTTCCTTGGTGGAAATCCTTCGGACAGTCGGAGCGCGCCACGACTCTCTCCACCCTCGAGACGCTCAATCTCTTAGAACTTGCCGATCGTCCTATCGACTCCCTGAGCGGAGGTCAGTGGCAACGCACCCTTTTAGCACGTGCCTTGGTGAGTTCGCCACAATTATTGCTCCTCGATGAGCCCGACACCCATCTCGACACTGTCACACGAGAAGAACTCTATGCCACCCTCTTGGCACAGCATCAGCAACGCGCCATCGTAGTCGTGAGTCACGACGCACATTTTCCCTTGCCTGAGGGTGCGCGTATGTTAGAAATAGGGTAAATCTGCCCTGAAATGCATAATTTATGTGCAGAAATACGTGATATTCAAAAAGTTTGCTATATTTGCACCACTCGCCTAAGGCTTTGTAGCAGTGGGTGCAGTTTCATTTAGAATCATCCAACACATAATCATCAGATGAAAAAAACATTACTTCTCGCTGCCTTGCTAGCTTTCGCAGTGCAAAGCCAAGCACAAGCACAAGCACAAGTACAAGTACAACCAGTCACTCGTAATCCAGCTTACGATCAAACCAACTCAAAGGCATTAGGAGTAAATCTCCTTTTCGGCAGTTTCAATAACAACATCGGTATTGGTGCTAAATACCAGCACTTCGTAACAGACAACATCCGCATCGAAGGTTCTTTCGGCTACTATTTCCCCTCAAATGGTCTTTACGCTTGGGACATCAATGCCAACGCGCACTACGTGTTCCGCCTTTCACCTAAGTTTGCCGTATATCCTCTCGCAGGTTTTTCTTATTCCAACTGGGGGCTCAAGCTCGGTGTTCTCAACAGCACAACAGTCTACGACCATACTGGTTCGCTTGGTGCTAACTTCGGTGGTGGTGTGCAATACTTCCTCACTGACAATGTGTTTGTAAATGCAGAAGCACGCGAACAAGTTCTCTCTGGAAACTACTCACAAACTAATGTCTCTGTCGGTATCGTTGCTCGTTTCTAAAGCATAGCATCCGCCGACTTTTTGCTTCGCGCACCCTTCTTTCTCGCTCTTTGATGCGCGGAAGAAGGGTGCGTTTTTTTCTTCTCTCCTTTTTTCTCCACAAAGGATGCCACCTTACCTCTAATTACTTCCTTAATCGTGCATCTGACTATGAAACCGCTCCTTATCATCTTAGGACTTTGCAGCATGTTGCTCCTGCCAGCGCAGACCATTGTGCGTGGAATGCCCCTCCTTTCGTGGGACCAATTTGTGGAAGAATATCTCGAAAGCCGTGGGGTAGATGAGGATAGCCCTTCGCCCATCGACCGTGGAGGAACCACACTCGACTTTCTCCAAGATCAGCACCTCCACCCCCTCAACATCAACCTTGCCACGCGCCAACAACTTCTTGATCTCTCCTTGCTCTCTGCAGCGCAGGTGGACTCGTTATTAGCTTATCGCAGTCGCTTGCGCGCCTTTGCCTCCCCCCTCCGAACTCATGATGGTACATGGCATAGAGGCGCAGCAGTTGCGATGGCTCAGTCTTTTTGTTGAAGTCGGCGACACCTTGCGTGCGCAGCCCGATTGGCGACAACAGTGGCAGACAGCACGCCACACCCTCGAATATCGCGCTCAGTTACCCCTTCCCCGTTCGCCTTTGTTTGGTGGCAATCCTCGCCATCCCGTCGATGAAAAGCACCGCTTTCTCGGACTCCCTTGGAGCAACACACTCCGCTATCGCGTGCAGTCGCGCGAATCGTGGAGAGCTGGTATCACCTTCGATCACGACATTGGAGAACCCTTTGCCGCCTATCGCAATCTGCCCTTTGATCATACCTCCTTCTTTGTCGAAAAACACCACCTCTCGGCTCAGCGCCAAATCATCTTGGGCGACTATCATGTCCAGTTTGCCCAAGGTCTCCTCGTCGGACATCGTTTCGGCAGCTTCATTCAACCCTATTTTATTGATCTTCCACGCCATTTCACGCGCATCACGCCCAACACATCCACCGATGAGGCGCATTATCTGCGTGGTGCAGCCTGGCAACAACAAACGGGACATTGGCAATGGACAGCCTTTGCGAGTTATCGTGCATTGGATGCGAGTTTTGAAGACGGAGAGGTGAAGTCTATTTATGAAAATGGCTACCACCGCAATCGACTAGAGCTCTCCCATCGCAGTACATTAGGGCACTATCAACTAGGAGCGCATGCTGCGTGGAAACAGCCACAAACAGAATGGGGTATTGGTATTGGGGGAAATCACTTTTCTCATCCTTTTCCAGAAAACAAAACTGCGGGCGGTGTCCCCCTCTCCCATGGTCGGAAACAATGCCTTGGCGATAAGTGTGGACTTTGCCCACTATTCGCGTCGGTGGGCGCTGCAAAGCGAGGGTACACTAGATGCGTCTGGAGGAACTGCCTTTGCTGCCTTCTTGCGCTATCAACTCACTGCGTCCGACATCCTGCTGCTCCAACTTCGGCACTTCAGTGGGCACAACGTTGCGCCTTCGGCTCGCACCTTCCAACAAGGCAATAAGGTGCAAAATGAAATGGGGCTGCTTCTTGGCTACGAAACTGCGCGCTGGCGCAAAATCCGCTGGCAAAGTTTTGCCCAGATCTACCACCATCCCCTTCCCACTTGGCGCGCTGCCGCTCCCTCTTCGGGATTCGTTTTGCAAACCCTCTTCACCTACGCTGCACGTCGCAATGAGCAGTGGTTATTGCGCTATCGCCTCACGTCAAAGCAACAAACCATTCCGCAGCATGCACCATTGCTGCAGTGGGTGACGCGTCAGGGACTTCGGCTGCAACATCAGTACAGCTTTGGCGCGTGGTCGTGGCAGACCAACCTTGATGGTGCCATGACAAGGCAGCAAATGTCGAGCACTCCGCACTTTGGGGCTATGCTTTCGCTTCGTCTGCGCTATGCTCCCCAGACTGCTTGGCACGCCTCTGCCTTTGTGGGAGTGTTTTCTGCTGAGCGTTTTGACGCGCGCCTATTTGTTTATCAACCTCAACTGCCAAGCACAGGAGCCTTTCCGAGTTTTTATGGTACAGGTTGTTCCGGAGTGGCAGTGGCATCATGGATCCCATCTCGCGCTTGGTCACTGTCTGCTCGTGTAGGACTGACCCAGCATTGGAGTCGTCCCTTCACCTCCAGCGCTTCTCGCTCTGCAGTCGACCCAACTTTGTCGTTTCAGGGTGGACTGTGGTTGCGCCATCAGTTTTGACCTCTCATTCCTCCGTTGCACTTCCTTTTATGTATTGACGTATGGAAATAAGTGGACAAAGCCAAACACCAGCTGTAGAAAATGTAATTGTGCGATGAGAAATCTTTCTTGTGATAGGGATTGTATATCGGAGCGTAAAGAAAAAACGTGGGAGATATGCTGAAAAATGTCCAACGTTTTTGGAAAAACTTCCCACGTTTTTGGGAAAATGTCGGACGTTTTTTGGAAAACGTCCGATGTTTTTATTAGGTGCTTGGAGAAGAATGAATCTCACTTCAGAGGAGTATTTTATCGTGCTCCCTGTCTTCGTCTTTTGCACCTCTCTCGCGCGTGCGCGTGCGCGCACACCCTACATTTTTGCACTTTTTGCTTTCACAACCTTCACAAAAATGGGTGTAGTCTACTGAAATACAATACAATGCGAGGGTATTAGGAACAATGTTCTTCAAATGAGTACCAAAGCCCGTCTGCTAGAGGAAATGAGAGGTGCCATATTTGGGGGCGAAATAGCGTGGTTTGTCAGTCATTTTTATGAAAACTCAACGCCCACCGGTGAAGGTTGTGAAAGCAAAAAGTGTATGTTTGCTGGTAATGCGCGCGCGTACGCGAGGAAACTCACCCTTTATTTTTTTCATCTGGAGTGAGTCGCTTGTACTGGAGAGGGTAGTAGCGCCTTCTTGATTATTTCATCACTTTGAATGCTGCTTTTTCTAGGTTTATTGTGGTTTATTGTAAGGTTTAGTTTGCAGAATGTGTGATATCTGAAGAAAAAAGTGCACTCTTCCTCGATTTTTTCTCACTTTTACCTCTTATCCTCCCATATAAAATAGGGGCGCAAAAAAATCTGCGTAGCCCTGAAGGACCGCGCAGATGAGCATTGATTCTAGAAAGTGAGAAAGATAGAAAGGAGGATGACTAGAGAATTGTGATGTTGGGGAGGTGTTCGGCAAAGATGCGTTGAGCATTCTCCTTGCGCTCTTTAGAGAGTGGGTCTACACCTTCGAGAGGATATTTTAGACCCATCTCCTGATATTTGTACGTCCCCATCACGTGATATGGCAAGACTTCGACACGCTCAATCACGGTGTAGGGCTCTAGATATTCTGCCACGGCATGCAGACGGTCGTCTCTGTCGGTGATGCCTGGCACTACCACGTGACGCAACCAAATGTGTTTGCCAATTTCTTGGAGATAGTCCAAAAAGCGAGCATTGTTTTGACGCGTCACACCGATGTATTCTTTGTGGATGCTGTCGTCCACGGTTTTTACATCGAAGAGAATGAGGTCGGCTTCGGCTGCTGCACGGCGCGCGGCTTCGTTCCACACAGAACCCGCTGTGTCGAGCGCGGTGTGGAGTCCCTCTTCGTGACAAAGTTTGAAATAGGCTTCCACAAATTCCGCTTGCACCAAGGGTTCTCCGCCTGTGCAAGTGACTCCTCCGGTGCGAATGAAGTTTTTGTATTTTCGCACCTCTCTCATGAGTTCTTCTGGGGTCATCTCGTATTTGGTTTTGGCAGCAATTTCCCAAGTGTCGGGATTGTGGCAAAATTGGCAACGCATGGGACACCCTTGTAGGAAGGTGACAAAACGGATGCCAGGGCCATCTACAGTGCCCATGGATTCGAGAGAGTGTATGCGTCCAATGATGGGAGAAGGTGTACTCATGATGAGGAAATAGGATGAAAAAGTGTGGAAGGATTGAGGCTATGCTCAAAAAGGGCAAGACACCCAATGCCGGGGCAAGCCGCAGCGATGAGTGTCTTGCTGAGAGAGTTCTCGTAGGGATTGCGCAACGAAGGCGCAAGGTCGATTAGCAGCTAGCGCTAATGGTACGAGAGATAACGTCGAGTTGTTGTTCGCGAGTGAGCTTGATGAAGTTCACAGCATATCCAGACACACGGATAGTGAGCTGAGGATATTTTTCGGGATGTTCCATTGCATCATAGAGCAAGTCGCGATCGAATACGTTCACATTGAGGTGTTGACCACCATCGGGAGTGAAGTAACCGTCCATGAGGTTCACGAGGTTGGTCTCACGGCTCACTTCGTCCTTACCGAGAGTGGCAGGAGAAATTGCCCAAGTGTAAGAGATACCGTCGTGTGAGTGTTGGAAAGGCAACTTAGCTACAGATGCGAGAGAAGCTACAGCACCCTTAGTGTCGCGACCGTTCATGGGGTTAGCACCAGGAGCGAAAGGTACACCAGCAGGACGACCGCAAGGAGTAGCACCAGTGTGCTTACCATAAACCACATTAGAAGTGATGGTGAGCAATGACTGAGTAGCGATAGAATCGCGGTATGTGTCGTGCTGACGCATGTAGTTCATGAACTTCTCGGTGATCATTACAGCGAGTTCGTCAGTAGCTTCGTCGTTGTTACCGAAGGGCACGTAAGAACCTTCTTGTTCGAAACCAACAGCGAGACCACGTTCGTCACGAATCACGCGCACCTTACCAAACTTGATGGCAGCAAGAGAGTCGGCAACGATGGAGATACCTGCGATACCGCTGGCACGAGTGCGAATGATGTCGCCATCGTGGAGCGCCATTTCGAGAGCTTCGTAGCTATATTTGTCGTGCATGTAGTGGATGATGCGGAGGGCGTTGCAGTAAACGCGAGCCAACCAGCTCATCATTTGCTCGAACTTAGCCATTACCTCATCGTAATCGAGGTATTCGCTAGTGATAGCAGGGAAGAGGGGAGAGATTTGCTTGCCGTTGAGTTCATCGACACCACCGTTGATGGCATAGAGAAGACACTTAGCGAGGTTGGCGCGTGCACCGAAGAATTGCATTTGCTTACCGATGCGCATAGGAGATACGCAGCATGCGATACCGTAGTCATCACCGTAGTCAGGACGCATGAGGTCGTCGTTTTCGTACTGGATAGCAGAAGTTGCGATAGACATCTTAGCGCAATACTTCTTCCAGTTTTCGGGAAGACGAGTAGACCAAAGCACAGTGAGGTTAGGTTCGGGTGCAGGTCCGAGGTTGGTGAGGGTGTGGAGGATACGGAAGCTGGTCTTAGTCACCATGGTGCGACCGTCCATGCCCATACCACCGATAGATTCAGTTACCCAAACAGGGTCACCAGAGAAGAGAGCGTTGTACTCAGGAGTGCGGAGGAAGCGCACGATGCGGAGCTTCATCACGAACTGGTCGATGAGTTCTTGAGCTTCTACTTCAGAGAGCTTACCAGCCTTGATGTCGCGTTCGATGAAGATGTCCAAGAAAGTAGACACGCGACCGATAGACATAGCTGCACCGTCTTGGTCCTTGATGGCAGCGAGGTAAGCAAGATATACGTATTGTACAGCTTCGCGAGCGTTTTCAGCAGGACGAGAGAGGTCGAAACCATAAGCTTCACCGAGCTTGATGAGTTCCTTCAAAGCGTTGATTTGCTCAGTAGTTTCTTCGCGGAGTTGGATGGTCTTATCGTTCATCTCTTGGATTTCGAGACGATTGAGATAAGCTTGCTTGTCTGCGATGAGGTTGTCTACGCCATAGAGAGCAACACGGCGATAGTCACCGATGATGCGACCACGACCATAAGCATCGGGCAAACCAGTGATGACGTGGCTGTTGCGGCAACGACGGATGTCGGAAGTGTAAGCAGAGAATACACCTTCGTTGTGGGTCTTGCGATACTTGGTGAAGATTTCCTTAGTCCAAGGGTCGAGCTCATAACCATAAGCGTTGAGAGCATTTTCTACCATGCGCACACCGCCCTTGGGGAAGATACCACGCTTGAGGGGAGCATCAGTTTGAAGACCTACTACGACTTCTTTGTCCTTGTCGATGTAGCCAGCACCATAGGTGGTGACACTTTGTGGGAGACGAGTTTCTACGTCATAGAGACCCTTCTCACGTTCTACCTTGAACATTTCGCTCAATTTGTCCCAAAGGGCGAGCGTGTTGTCTGTAGCGGGGGCGAGGAAGCTGTCGTCGCCTTCATAGGGAGTGTAGTTGTACTGGATGAAGTCACGTACGTTTACTTCGCGTTTCCAGATGTTACCTTCGAAGCTACCTGCAATATCGGTCAGTTTCATGATGGTTGTTGTTTGAATGATTGTTGGTTGAGAAAACCTCCGTCAGTAGTGAAAAAGCATTGGTGACAGCGAGAATAGGCTTTAGGTCTAAAAGAACTGCTGCTATTTTGAAAATATGCGGCTATTTCTGCATATTTGCACTGTCGCGTTGTCTGTCTTTCCACAGCGGATGAAGATTTGTCGCGGGTTATTTATCTCAGACGACACAAAAATACGATATTATCTCTATATCTTGCAAGTATTTCGCAAAGAAACTGCAATAAAAAGAGTGTTAATGCCTGACTTTGCTTTTGTTATTGCGCAAAATGGGGTGATTTGTGCAGTTGGTCGCGGTTAGTTTTTTTCTAAAACTACAAATTGCAATATCTAGACTTTGCAAAATCTAGGGAATATTAGGGTGAATAATTTTGAGATTGTAATCATTACAATTTTATTTTCTGAGATAGTTTGATGTGAAAATATCCACTTTGATAAAATTGGAGGTCAAAAAAGTTTATTCCTGTGGGTTGAATGCAAAAAGAAATCCCCCGCATCCGTGAAGATGCGAGGGAAATGAAAGGTCGGTGCCCTGATGTTGGAGGACAGAATGATATATATGCACAATGTGCAGACTGCTTTTTAGTTTTGAGTGTCGTTTTTGAACACCAAACCATGTTCTGCCTTCTCCACTATAATAGGTTGCGCGGAAGAAACAGTGCCACCCAAAATGGCGCGTGACAAATCGTTGAGCAAATGTTGCTGCAAAGCGCGCTTCACAGGACGCGCACCAAAGTCGGGATCGTAGCCTTCTTCGGCAAGGAAACTTACCGCATCATTGTTCACGCGAAGAGTGATGCCTTGTTCTTCCAGTCGATGAGCGATGGCCTTGATGTGGATGCGCACGATTTGTTCGATTTCACTGCGGGTGAGAGCATGGAACATGAGAATGTCGTCGATGCGATTGACAAACTCAGGGCGCAATCCAGGAATGGGCGTGCCGTTGGAAGATAGTCGAGGTTGAGTGAGTTGATTCACCAATTTCTCTCGAGTGGCTTCAGAAATCTGGGTGTTGTCGGCACCTTGTTCTCCAAAAACTTCCGTCTCCTTACCCGTGAGCAGGTTGGACGTCATGATGATAATCGTGTTTTTGAAGTTCACCGTGCGACCTTTGTTGTCGGTGAGGCGACCATCATCGAGCACTTGCAAGAGGATGTTGAACACATCGGGATGGGCTTTTTCGATCTCATCGAAGAGTACGACAGAGTAGGGTTTGCGGCGCACAGCTTCCGTGAGTTGTCCACCTTCGTCATACCCCACATATCCCGGAGGAGCACCAATCAAACGCGTTGCAGAAAACTTCTCTTGGTATTCGCTCATGTCGATGCGTGTCATCATGTTTTCGTCGTCAAAGAGACATTCTGCGAGTGCTTTTGCCAACTCCGTCTTACCCACACCCGTTGCACCGAGGAAGATGAACGAACCAATGGGACGTTTGGGATCTTGCAAACCAGCGCGACTGCGGCGCACAGCATCAGCCACGGCAGTGATGGCTTCGTCTTGTCCGATGACACGAGCATGCAATTCGTCTTCGAGGTGAAGCAACTTTTCACGTTCGCTCTGAAGCATGCGAGTCACAGGAATGCCCGTCCAACGGCTTACCACATCTGCGATGTCGTCGGCGGTGACTTCCTCCTTGACCATGGCTTCTGCACCTTGACGTTGTTGGAGTTGTTGGTGAATTTCTGCAATCTCCGTTTCAAGTTGTTGCAACTTGCCATATCGAATCTCAGCTACCTTGCCATAGTCTCCTTCACGCTCTGCGCGTTCTGCCTCGTATTTGAGGCTTTCGATCTGTTGCTTGTGATCTTGAATCTTTGCCAGCAACTCGCGTTCGCCTTCCCACTTTCCTTTCAACTCGTGTTCTTCTTCCTCGAGCGATTGAATCTCTTGGTTGAGAGCGGTGAGTTTAGCTTGATGCGCTTGTTCTGCAGTCGCACCAGCTGTGTTAGGAGCAGGAGCATTTGAGCAGCCACCTCGGCTTCACGGCGAATGGCTTCACGTTCGATTTCGAGTTGTCGCAAACGGCGTGAGATTTCATCGAGCTGTTCTGGTTGAGAGTCGCGCTCCATGCGGAGTTTTGCGGCAGCCTCGTCCATCAAGTCGATGGCTTTGTCGGGAAGAAAACGGTCGCTGATGTAGCGATGGGAGAGGGTCACTGCAGCAATCAAAGCATCGTCTTGGATGCGCACGTGGTGGTGGTTTTCGTAACGCTCTTTCAAACCACGAAGAATGGAAATAGCGTCTTCGGGAGTGGGTTCGTCCACCAGAACGGTTTGGAAGCGGCGTTCGAGTGCCTTGTCTTTCTCGAAATATTTTTGGTATTCTTCGAGAGTCGTCGCACCAATGCTGCGAAGTTCTCCGCGAGCGAGTGCAGGTTTCAAGATGTTGGCAGCATCCATGGCACCTTCTCCCTTGCCAGCACCGACAAGTGTGTGGATTTCGTCGATGAAGAGAATGATATCTCCGTTGGCAGCGGTGACTTCGTTGACAACGCTCTTCAAACGCTCCTCAAATTCGCCTTTATATTTGGCACCAGCCACGAGAGCTCCCATGTCTAAGGAGAAAAGACGCTTGTTGCGCAAGTTTTCAGGAACGTCACCGCGAACGATGCGTTGTGCTAATCCTTCCACAATGGCGGTCTTACCTGTGCCAGGTTCACCGATGAGGATAGGATTATTCTTCGTTCTGCGTGAAAGAATCTGAAGTACACGGCGGATTTCGTCGTCTCGACCAATCACAGGATCAAGTTTTCCATCGCGGGCTTCAGCCACTAAATCGCGAGCATATTTGCTCAGCGCTTGGTAGGTGTCTTCGGCAGAAGCAGAATCCACCTTCTTCCCTCCACGCAATTCCTTGATGGCAGCAGTGAGTGCAGTTGTAGTCATACCCGCATCTTTCAGTATCTGCGCAACCACGCTAGGTGTGTTGAGCAATGCCAAAAGGAGAGGTTCCAATCCGGTGAATTGATCTCCGTCTTTCCTCGCGATTTCTTGTGCTGCATTGAGCACCTTGTTGCTATCGCTGTCAAGATAAGGTTCTCCACCTTCCACACGGGGGAGACTCTGCAAGTGACGTTCAAGGGTTGAAGTAAGAACTTGCGCATTAACCCCCGTCTTTCCAAAAAGAAATTGTGTGACATTTTCTCCCACATCCATGATGCCATGCAGCAAGTGCGCAGGAGTGATGCTTTGTTGGCGCAATTCAGAAGCACGTTGCACAGCATGTTGCAACGCTTCTTGCGCTCTGATGGTGAAATTATCGAATGTCATATTATATATTGTTTAATCGTTAGAATATAGCCGATGATGCAGAAATGAAATGCTTACTATTGAGTTGTCAAGTAGTTTACTCGAGTTGTTGAGTGCATTGTCCTCTTGACTAGTCAATATCTTTCGCTCAATATCGCTGGAGTCACCGACAGCCACACAGGTGCAATAGCTTTGCCAACGCGCTTCATTTTCTTGCGAATCCCACAGGTATGCCGTTTTGTCGTGAAAATCCTGCTATTTTGTCTGTAAATCGTTGAAAATAAAAGGATTGTGTGACAAAATTGCAGGTTGTACATCGAGTAGTGTGTGCGAGAGATAGAAAAACCTCAAGATTTTCTCGCGAAAATTCAAACTTTATTTGGGAAATTGCTATCTAGATATTACTTTTGCAGTGGAAAACGACCGAATCTCTGTGGATAGCTTATACTTTATGCCGTGGTTAAGGCGAAGTCTAGCCTTGTTTTCTTGCTCAAGGCGGAAAAATCCCTTTGATGCGAAGTACAAGCAAAGGCAGAAAGATGCAGTTTCTCTGGCAATCGGTCAAATGTATCATCTATATATAAACATCATCAATTATGGCTTTTATCGAAACACTCCAAGAATATCTCAAGAAAGAAGGTTTCTTGCCCGAACTCACTGAATTCGGTCTCCAATTCAAGTACGAAACACTCGATTTCGTAAGTTTCAAAGACGAAGAAGACGAACTTTTCCTCAACCTCTTCTTCCCCCAAATCTTTGAGGTGACCGACGAAAACCGTCAAGATGTTCTTGCTGCTCTCGATCAAGCAAACAGCGAAGTGAAGGTGGCTAAGGCAAGCGTGCGTTTCGGTAATGCAGTTTGGGTAGGTGTAGAAATGCTCCTCTCTGAGAACTACGACCTCGGTGATATCGTACCACGTTCGCTCAACATGATGATCTACTATCGCGACATATTCTATAAGAACTTCTCTGAAACTCCTTCTGGCAAACGCGCCATCGAAGCTGCACAAAAACAACAAGCTGGCAAGTAATCTACTTTAGGTTACAAAACCAATTGTAGTGAGACTATTTCTGGAAAATACCCCTTTTGCACTGCTCACTCAGTGCAAAAGGTCTATTCCAGATAGAAGTTCGCCTCCACGTTTTGAGCATCTTGTTCAATCATTATGAGCATTTTGCTCTCTAAAAGCACTATCCATACTATGACTCTCATTAAATCCATCTCCGGATTCCGTGGCACCATTGGCGGTCGCGTCGGAGATACCCTCAACCCCGTTGACATTGCCAAATCTGTTGCTGCCTACGCAAGTTTGCGTGAAAAGGTAGTGAGCCGCAAATATCGCCGCAAAATTGTAGTGGGACGCGATGCACGCATCTCTGGTGAAATGGTCTCTCACGTTGTGTGTGGCACCTTGATGAGTATGGGCTTCGATGTGGTCAACATCGGATTGGCATCTACTCCCACCACAGAATTGGCAGTCACCCTCGAAAGTGCTTGTGGTGGCATCATCATCACCGCATCTCACAACCCCCGTCAGTGGAATGCGCTCAAATTCCTCAACGAACACGGAGAATTCCTTCCTCCTGCTGAGGCAAGCGAAGTCGTGCGTTGTGCTAATGCAGACTGCTATGAGTTTGCCGATGTGGACAATCTAGGTTGTGACATTCAAAACTATAGCTACGATCAGCGCCACATTGAGATTGTTAAGCAACTCGAATTGGTGGATGTTGAAGCCATTCGTCGTGCACACTTCACCGTCGCTCTCGACGCTGTGAACTCTGTGGGTGGTGTGATTATCCCCAAGCTCTTGGGACAACTTGGGGTTACGCAAGTGACACAGCTCAACTGCGAACCTACGGGAGACTTCGCACACAATCCCGAACCCCTTAAGGAGCACCTCAGCGAAATTCGCAACCTCATGCGTAAGGGACGCCACGACATTGGTTTGTGGTAGACCCCGATGCCGACCGCCTCGCCCTTATTTGTGAAGATGGCACCATGTTTGGTGAAGAGAATACCCTCGTGGCAGTTGCCGACTACGTGCTCCAGCACACTCCTGGCAACACCGTGAGCAATCTTTCTTCCACTCGTGGTCTTCGCGATGTCACCGAGAAGCATGGTTGCAACTACACGCCTGCAGCTGTGGGTGAGGTCAATGTAGTCACTAAAATGAAAGAAACTGGTGCAGTCATTGGTGGTGAAGGCAACGGAGGAGTCATCTATCCTGCGGCACACTCTGGTCGTGATGCTTTGGTGGGTATCGCCCTCATCCTCACCCATCTCGCAAAACTCGGTTGCAAAACTTCTGAGTTGCGCGACAGTCTTCCACAATACTTTATTTCAAAAAATCGCATCGATCTCAAACCCACCACCGATATCTTTGCCTTGCTTCAAAAGGTTAAGGAAATCTACAAAGACGAGCAAATCACTGACATCGATGGAGTGAAGATTGACTTTGCCGACAAGTGGGTACACCTCCGCAAGTCCAACACAGAACCTATCATCCGTGTTTATGCAGAGGCTCACACTCGCGAAGAAGCTGATGCCTTGGCACAGCAGATTGTGGATATGGTCTACACCATGACCCAACAATAATAAGGCAATAACACTATAGCTATGTCCCCCTCTGCCTCAAATTGAGGGAGAGGGGATATTACTTTTATTGCCTGACACATCCCGTCAACTCAAAGGAGTAAATTGTTCAGCTAGTCTGATACATTCCTCCAACTCCCAAGGAACATATTGAATCTATGAAGAAAAACCTTCTTCCTCTTGCCGCCTTGTTACCCCTCTGCGCTGCCGCTCAGCAACGCTACAACATCGTCTACATCATGACAGACGACCACACGGCGCAAATGCTCTCTGCCTACGACAGTCGTAATATCAAAACTCCCAACCTCGACCGCATCGCGCAAGATGGGGTGAAATTCACACGCTCTTTCGTTGCCAACTCCTTGAGCGGTCCTTCTCGCGCCTGCATGCTCACTGGTAAGCATTCCCACAAAAATGGATTTACCAACAACGAGCATGGCATCTTCAATGGTGCTCAACAAACGATGCCCAAACTCTTGCAAAAGGCAGGCTACCAAACTTCCATCGTGGGTAAGTGGCATCTGGTGAGCGAACCTACGGGTTTTGATCATTGGGATATTCTCCCTGCACAAGGCAACTACTACGACCCTGATTTCTACAACGCAAAGGGTCCGTACAAGGTCAAAGGGTATCTCACCAACATCATCACCGACAAAGCCATTCAATGGTTGGACGAAGAGCGGGATCCCAACAAACCCTTTGCCCTCTTTGTGCACCACAAGGCTTGTCACCGCGATTGGTTGCCCGAACTCAAATATCTTCGCGAATATGAAGATGTCAATTTCCCACTTCCTGCCAATTTCTACGACGACTATGCAGGTCGCGAAGCTGCCGGCAAGACAGAAATGGAAATCGACGACCACATGACGCTCGACTACGATTGCAAAATCATGCCCAAAGACGGAAAAGGTTCTCATCTCTTTTCCTCTTATTTGAACTTCCTCGGTCGTCTCAACACTGAAGATCGCGCCAAATACGATTATTTCTACGACAGTATCAGCGTAGATTTCCACAAGCGCAACCTCTCTGGCAAAGCCCTCGCAGAATACAAATTCCAACGCTACATGCGCGACTATGCCAAGGTGGTGAAATCGCTTGACGACAACGTGGGACGCCTGCTCGATCACCTCAAAGAGAAAGGATTGCTCGACAACACCCTCGTGGTCTACACTTCCGACCAAGGATTCTATATGGGAGAACACGGATGGTTCGACAAGCGATTTATGTATGAAGAATCATTGAACACTCCGCTCCTCATGCACCTTCCCAAAGGACTTAAGGCACGAGGCGACATCAACGAGATGGTGCAAAATATCGACTATGCGCCCACCTTCTTAGAATTAGCCGGTGCTCCCATACCATCTGACATACAAGGTGTTTCGCTCGTTCCCCTGCTCAAAGGGCAGCATCCCAAAAACTGGCGCAAGAGTGTCTATTACCACTACTACGAATATCCCGCTGAACACAGCGTGCGCCGTCACTATGGTGTGCGTGGCGACCGCTACAAACTCATGCATTTCTACAACGACAACGATGCTTGGGAACTCTACGACTTGAAGAACGATCCCACTGAGATGCACAATCTCTATGGTGATCCCAAGATGAAGAGTGTAACCAAGGAAATGAAGAAGGAATTGCTTCGTTTGCAAAGCAATATGACGATAGTATTCGGTTCCAACAAAAGCTCTAAATGAGTGTTGAAGGTAGACCTAAAGTGGCACGAGGCTTTCGAGTTTCGTGCCACTTTTTTGTCTTCCGTGTGAGAGTGTTGTGGTTGTTTCATCGTTTTCATGATTTAGTCCAAATTGGTCGTTAGATCCTGAACAGATTTTATTTGATGGTTGAGCAGTTTGTTTCTCGTTTGCCTGTGGCGTAGCGGGCTACGTCGAGAACGAACGAGAAAGAAGATGCAACAAGAAAATGAAAGACGACAGGAAGTTATCTGTTCAATTACAAGTAGCATTATAACGCTCTAATGATCGATTGAGGGGTAGGTGATTAACGCAAATTGGAGGGATGTCCAGAGACTTTTACCATCTTCCCCCTGCCTCTTAAAAAAACTTGCGAAGGCAGAGTAGGGTAGCAGAGTGTTGCAACCATCCCCCTATAGAATATGGGAAGCAAAAGCCCGAAAGAGAGAAAAAATCGAAGAAAAGTGCACTTTTTTCTTTGTGTAGTCTTTGTTCTGCCATCCTGATGTTGCAATATGGATGTTTTTCCGCCCGTAATGCGCATTGCTGACTGACCAAAAGAGCACCTGCGTGTTTGTTCCTCTCGTGGATGAAACGACGAAGAAAATAGACGTTACGTTTCCTCGCGTGCGCGCGCATTCCCTGCGAATTTGCACTTTTTGCTTTCACAACCTTCACCAATGCACATTGCGTTTTCTTAAAAATAAGAGAATTTCTCCCACTTTTTGGGAGGTCGTTTTTTGTCTGTTTTCTGGACTATTATTGGGGCATCTTAGTAGGATTTACGAACCGCGTTCCTAATACCCTTGCATCTTGTTGATATATAGTGTGCTATAAGCTAATTTGTGAAGGTTGTGAAAGCAAAAAGTGCAAAATCTCTGTAGTGCGCGCGTATGCCGCGCACGCGCGTGAGGGATTTCGGCGCTGGAGTTTGTTACTAGAGGTTGCAATTTAGACATAGGATTTTGATGCATCCTTTTTCTTATCATCTTCGTTGTTGCATCCCGACTGCAAGTAGAGATTACTGAGTGTAACATGCAGAGTACTAAATCAAGCTGAGAGAATAATGAAAAACTCCGACGTTTTTTCTAAAACGTCGGAGTTTTTTCAGATTTTCTCCCACGTTTTTTTGCAAAAGTCCTTTGTTTTATAGGAAACCTCCGCAGTATTTCTCACCACCAGATAGAAAGTAAACTGCACAGTAGTCCTTACTTTTTGTCGTCTTTCGTTCAAAAAGTTGGAGATTACCTTCGAATTGCTTGGTCAAGTCGTCAAAAATGAGTATATTTGCGCCGTTCGTGTGGATAACTTCGTTTTCTGACCTTCAATCCTCCTAATGATAGGACGTCATGGAGGCTTTGCTCTTAGGAACCTGCGAACGTATGTGTAACCCCAAAAAAGAAAGGAACACAGTGAAGTCAAAACATATTATCGCCACGATTGCAGTGGTGCTCACCGGATGGTTGGCATCTTCGCAAATCAATGGCGTTCAAGCAAAATATGAACAAGACGTTGCAGACTACCAAGCGGTAGTGGCTGGCGATACTTTACCCCTGCAAGCTCGTATGGAAAAAGCCAGTCCCCGCCAAAGCGTCATTGATCTTTCCAATGCTATTCAGCATTTCCGTAAGGAAAACCTCGCAGCAGCTGAGCCTGCTAACGACGCGAGATCAAGCAACGCTCAAGGCATTGTAGATCGATTGCTCAATACAGCCTATAGCTATCTAGGCGTACGCTATCGCAGCGGACAAAGTGGCCCTGATGGCTTTGATTGCAGCGGTTTTACAAGTTTTGTCTATAAGCAAAACAACCTTAGTCTTACGCGTTCTTCGCGTAGTCAGTTCACGGAAGGGCAGCCCATCGCTGTGGTAAGCGAACTTCGCAAGGGCGATTTGGTCTTCTTTGGCGGTCGAGGCGCTCGTGGTGGCGTAGGTCACGTGGGCATTGTTACCGAGGTGGATCGTGAAGCTGGTAGTTTCAAGTTTATTCATGCCAGCATCTCATCGGGAATCAAAGTCGATTCTTCTACAGATGCGTACTACAGTCGCCGCTATGTCGGTGCTCGTCGCATCGTTCAATAATTTATCAGCAACTTCTAACTGAGTTTCGCAATTAGCGGACTTAGCGATATAGAAAGGAGGGTTCGTTCCTAACAGAAGTTTCTTCTCACCTAAAGGGTAGTCGTAGTGGAGTTTATATCCATTTTGGTGTCCCATCGCATGAGAAAAACTTCCCATCATTACAATCACTACATTATATTACGTTTTTCGTTTAGTTTTGCCGTGTGATACGAGCAAAATTGGTCAATTCTGAGCTAAAGTCGTAAAAACTACTGCAAGAAAGTCTTGTAACTCAGAAATTATCTGTACATTTGCACCCCGTAACTTGTGCGAATCACAAAATCAATAACAATAATACACCACAACAATGATTGTAGTACCCGTTAAGGAAGGCGAAAACATTGAACGCGCCCTCAAAAAGTTTAAGAGAAAGTTTGAAAGAACTGGAGTGATCAAGGAACTCCGTCGTCGTCAGCAGTTCGACAAGCCCAGCGTACGTAAGCGTTTGGCTATGGAACATGCAGTTTATGTGCAACAATTGCACCGCAACGAGGACTAATCCTCTCCTGCTCCATTGAAATACGCGTTGTCTCTGTTTGGGAGATAACGCGTTTCTTCTTTTTATTCCCAATATGCTAAACGCTATGACGGAAATCAATGAGATGCAACAGTGGATGAGCGATTTTCTCCACTATATGCAGGCACAACGAGGTTGCTCCCCTCGCACACTTGTCACTTATGAGATAGCCTTGAACGATGCCTATCATTTTTTGTGTGCTTTTGCTCCCGTAGCGAGTTGGCAAGCGGTGAAGACGGAGCATGTGCGACATTGGGTGGGGAATATGGCAGAACGAAAGTATTCCACTAATACCATCAATAAATCCCTCTCCGCTTTGCGATCCTTTTTCAAGTATTTATTGCGAGAAGAGCGCGTAGAGGTGGATCCGGCGCGGTTGGTGAGCAATATGAAAAAAGGAAAACGATTGCCAACCTTCATTCGAGAGAGTGAAATGGATCGTTTGTTTGAGTATTATCCCTTTTCTGATGATTATATGGGCTATCGTGACCGCACGTTGCTTTTGTTGCTCTATCACACTGGATTGCGTGCAGCAGAATTATTAGCACTTTGTCCGTCAGACTTGGATTTATTGCAAAAGCAACTTCGTGTAACGGGAAAGGGGAATAAGCAGCGTATTGTGCCCTTCGGTGATGAACTCAGAGAAACGCTAGAACTATATCTGGAGGAGCGCACAGCTTATTTGCTGATACCCCACATGCGCCGCAGTTGTTTCTTAATCCGCAGGGACGCGCTTATACTTATGCGGCGCTGCGAAAGATGGTGCATCAAACACTTTCTGCTGTGACTACTCAAACTAAGAAGACACCACACGTGCTGCGACATAGTTTTGCAACAGCCATGCTCGCCAATGGAGCCCGCTTGGAAGCCATACAACAATTACTTGGGCATGAGAGTGTTGCCACGACGGCTATCTACACGCATACCACTTTAGCAGAACTGCAACAGCAATATGCGCAAGCGCATCCGCGACAGCGCAAATGAAGCTGCAGCTAGCGAAAGACAAGATTTGAAGAAAAAACAACGAAAAAGTTTGGATGTTTGCGCGGAAGTTCTTATATTCGCTGGTGAAGATAGGTCATTCCTGCTTCGCATCAATCATCTAGTCCATTCACCTATAAAGAAAAGGAGGACGCCATGGAATTCAAACTTAAAACAAACAAATTCACAGCCACCGAAAAGCTCGTGGCATACGTGGAAAAGAAAGTGGCTAAACTCGAAAAGCATGAAAATGTGCAACGTGTAGAGTTTACCCTTGAAGTGGTAAAGCCCGAGACAGCTAAAAATAAGGAAGCTCGTCTGAATGTAGTTCTTGCAGGTCACACTATTCATGCAGAAAAAACGGCTGACACTTTTGAAGAAGCAGTAGACCTTTGTGTAGATGTGGCTCGCCGCGAGCTCGTCGAAAACAAAGAAAATCATAGTTGACGCGAAAAAAAATCGCGGAAAAGTTTGTAGGTTTCAAAATTATGCCTACCTTTGCAATCGAAATCGGGATTACGCTCTGATGAGTGCCTGAAAATCTCGATTTTGAACGGGTAGTTACCAGAGTGGCCAAATGGGGCAGACTGTAAATCTGCTGGCTTACGCCTTCGGTGGTTCGAATCCATCACTACCCACGCCTGCTAAAGTCAGGTTGCCCGCTAAAGTCGGGTTCTGCGGAAATAGCTCAATTGATAGAGCACTAGCCTTCCAAGCTGGGGGTTGCGGGTTTGAGCCCCGTTTTCCGCTCTAATATAAGAGAATGCTGTTATAGCTCAGCGGTAGAGCACTTCCTTGGTAAGGAAGAGGTCGTGAGTTCAAGTCTCACTAACAGCTCTCTAAGTGAGATTGGGGAGGGTACTGCTCTTTTTCTCCAGTCTTTTTCAGTATCTGATTTTTAACAATCTAACAATAACTACAATGGCAAAAGAACATTTCGAGCGTACCAAGCCGCACGTGAACATTGGTACTATCGGTCACGTTGACCACGGTAAGACTACTCTTACTGCTGCTATCACTAAGGTGCTTGCTGATGCTGGTCTTTCTGAAGCTAAGTCTTTCGACCAAATCGACAACGCTCCTGAAGAAAGGAACGTGGTATCACTATCAACACTGCTCACGTTGAATACGAAACTGCGAAGCGTCACTACGCACACGTAGATTGCCCAGGTCACGCCGACTATGTGAAGAACATGGTAACTGGTGCTGCGCAAATGGACGGTGCTATCATTGTAGTTGCTGCAACTGACGGTCCTATGCCTCAGACTCGTGAGCACATCCTTCTCGCTCGTCAGGTAAACGTTCCTCGTCTCGTTGTATTCCTCAACAAGTGCGACCTCGTTGAAGACGAAGAAATGCTCGAACTCGTTGAGATGGATATGCAAGACCTCCTCGGTCAATACGAATTCGAAGAAGATACTCCTATCATCCGCGGTACTGCTCTCGGTGCACTCAACGGTGATGCTAAGGGTGTTGAAAGCGTAATGAACCTCATGAACGCTGTTGACGAATGGATTCAAGAGCCTCCTCGCGATCGCGATAAGCCCTTCTTGATGCCTGTTGAAGACGTGTTCTCTATCACTGGTCGTGGTACTGTTGCTACTGGTCGTGTAGAAACTGGTATCGTTAAGGTTGGTGACGAAGTTCAAATCCTCGGTCTCGGTGAAGATAAGAAGTCTGTTGTAACTGGTGTGGAAATGTTCCGCAAGCTCCTCGATCAAGGTGAAGCTGGTGACAACGTAGGTCTCCTCCTCCGTGGTATCGACAAGCAAGAAATCAAGCGTGGTATGGTTATCACCCACCCCGGTGTTATCAAACCTCACAAGTCTTTCAAGGCTTCTATCTACGTCCTCAAGAAGGAAGAAGGTGGTCGTCACACTCCATTCGGTAACAAGTACCGTCCTCAGTTCTACCTCCGTACCATGGACTGCACCGGTGAGATCCTTCTCCCCGAAGGCGTTGAAATGGTAATGCCTGGTGACAACGTGGAAATCACTGTAAACCTCATCTACGCTGTAGCTCTCAACGTAGGTCTCCGCTTCGCTATCCGCGAAGGTGGTCGCACAGTAGGTTCTGGTCAAATCACCGAAATCCTTGACTAATCCAAGTCTAGCATAGCTGACTTAGTCACACTATACTAAGGTCTCCGGTTCTTCGGAGCTGGAGACCTTCCTACGGGAATAGCTCAGTTGGTAGAGCACTGGTCTCCAAAACCAGGTGTCGGGAGTTCGAGCCTCTCTTCCCGTGCAAATAAAAAGAAAAATGAATCGGATTATCAAATACTGCAAAGATTCGTATTCAGAATTAGCGCATAATACCACTTACCCTACTACGCCGGGAGTTGACGCACAGCGCAATTGTAGTGCTCGTTGCTTCCATAATCATTGCAATTGTGGTCTTTGCGGAAGATTCGCTTTTTGAGACGATTATGAACTTTGTCTACCAACGAAATTAAAACTGATCTTATGGCTGACGAAAAATTCAAATGGTACGTGATGCGTGCCGTAAGTGGAAAGGAAGCCAAGGTGAAGGAGTACATCGACGCTGAGATTAAAAATGGTCAGCTCGGTGGTTTCGTAGCGCAGGTAATGATCCCGACAGAGAAGGTTTACCAGATGCAAGGCTCTAAACGCGTTGTGAAGGAAAGAAACTATCTGCCGGGTTATGTGCTTGTAGAAGCACACCTGGTGGGCGAAATTGCTCATATCCTCAGAAGCACTCCCAACTGCCTTGGATTCCTAGGAGGAACGGATAATCCCGAACCTCTCCGTCCAAGTGAAGTAAATCGTATCCTCGGTAAAGCGGATGAACTCGAAACCGAACCGGCTGAGATGGTCATCCCTTACGAAGTAAACGATAGCGTGAAGGTGAAGGACGGTCCTTTCAGTGGATTCTCTGGTGTTGTCCAAGAGGTCAACAAAGAGAAGAAGACTGTTACGGTGTCCGTTATGGTGTTCGGCCGTGCACAACCGCTGACACTTGGTTTTATGCAAGTCGAGAAGGAATAATAGATTCGGTTACGCAAATCTCTATCCTCTCAAACTCAATCATCAATAAGTATAATCACAATGGCAAAAGAAATTGCTGGACAAATCAAGCTCCAAATTAAAGGTGGTGCTGCAAATCCAAGTCCTCCCGTAGGTCCTGCTCTCGGTTCTAAGGGTATCAACATCATGGACTTCTGCAAGCAGTTCAACGCCCGTACTCAGGAGAAGGCTGGTAAGGTTCTTCCTGTTGTAATCACCTATTACACAGACAAGAGCTTCACTTTCATCGTAAAGACTCCTCCTGTGGCAATTCAATTGTTGGAAGCTGCCAAAAGAAGAGTGGTTCCGCTCAGCCTAACCGTAATAAGATCGCTGAAATTACTTGGGATCAGGTTAAGGCTATCGCAGAAGATAAAATGCCCGACCTCAACTGCTTCACTGTTGAGTCTGCTATGCGCCTCGTTGCAGGTACTGCACGCAGCATGGGTATCACAGTTAAGGGTGACTTCCCCGCTTAATTCATAACAATCCAATTTCTGAACAATGAGTAAACTTACTAAAAATCAAAAGTTGGTAGCAGGGAAGGTTGAAGCAGGCAAGGCGTATTCGCTCGCTGAAGCTTGCAACTTGGTAAAGGAAATCACCACTACCAAGTTCGACGCATCCCTCGATATCGACGTTCGTCTCGGTGTAGACCCTCGTAAAGCTAACCAAATGGTTCGTGGCGTTGTTGCCCTTCCTCATGGTACTGGTAAGTCTGTACGCGTGCTCTGCCTTTGCACTCCCGATCAGGAAGCTGCTGCTAAGGAAGCAGGTGCTGACTATGTAGGTCTCGACGAGTATATTGACAAGATCAAAGGTGGTTGGACTGACATCGATGTAATCATCACGATGCCTGCCATCATGGGTAAGATTGGTGCACTTGGCCGTGTTCTCGGTCCTCGTGGCCTCATGCCTAACCCTAAGAGCGGTACTGTAACCATGGACGTTGCTAAGGCAGTTCGCGAAGTTAAGTCTGGTAAGATCGACTTCAAGGTAGACAAGGCTGGTATCATCCACGCGTCTATCGGTAAGGTTTCTTTCGATACTGAGAAGATGATTGGCAATGCCAAGGAATTCATCTCTGCAATCATGAAGTTGAAGCCCGCTGCTGCTAAGGGTACCTACGTAAAGAGTATTTATCTTTCTTCCACCATGAGCAAGGGTGTCAAGATTGACCCCAAGTCAGTTGAAGAAGCCTAATTTGTTATTGCATCATGAGAAAAGAAGATAAAGCCCTTATCATCGAGCGTCTCGGTGAACAACTTAAAGAATATGCACACTTCTACCTCGTTGACGTAACGGGCTTGAATGCTGAAGCTACTAGCAACTTGCGTCGCAAGTGCTTTGCTGAAGGCATCAAGATGGTAGTGGTAAAGAATACCCTTCTCGAAAAGACTTTCGATAAGGCTGAAGTAGACTACAGTCCCCTCGTTCCCGTGCTTAAGGGTACGACTGCTGTAATGTTCTGCAACACAGCTAACGTTCCTGCTAAGCTCATCAAGGAAGCTGGTAAGGCTACGGGTATTCCCGCACTCAAGGCTGCTTACGCAGAAGAAGGTTTCTATGTAGGAGCAAATCAACTCGATGCCCTTTGCGCTATCAAGAGCAAGAACGAGGTTATCGCAGAAGTTATTTCTCTCCTCCAAAGCCTGCCAAGAATGTTGTTTCTGCACTTACCAGCGCAGGTTCTACCATTCACGGTGTGCTTGAAACCATCGGCAAGAAGAACGCTTAATTCTTGCGCATAGCTCACATTAGCTATAGCTCAAATTGCCCTCAGTCTTTTTCTACTGCTCTTTATACGATGGCAGCAAGAAGAAGTTGAGAATTCATTCAAAACTCAAATCAATAAATACATACAATTATGGCAGATATCAAAGCCCTTGCAGAAGAACTTGTGAATCTTACTGTAAAAGAAGTAAACGAACTTGCAACTGTCCTCAAGGAAGAGTACGGTATTGAACCCGCTGCTGCAGCTGTTGCTGTTGCTGCTCCTGGTGCAGCTGGTGGTGCTGCTGCTGAAGAGAAGAGCTCTTTCGATGTTGTTCTCAAGAGCGCAGGTGCTGCTAAGCTCCAAGTTGTTAAGGCAGTGAAGGAAGCTTGCGGTCTCGGTTTGAAGGAAGCTAAGGACCTCGTTGACGGTGTTCCTAGCAAGCTCAAGGAAGGCGTAGGTAAGGAAGAAGCTGAAGCACTCAAGAAGGCTCTCGAAGAAGCTGGTGCTGAAGTAGAACTTGCTTAATTCAAGTCTACCCTCCCAATAGGGAATACGGTTAAGGATCCTCTGGTAGAGGGTTCTTAACCTTTTTGTGTCTTATTGCGAACTACGACACTTTGCTGTGCGTTTCAACGAGTTGTCGCATCTTGTGATTACCTTTGAAATAGAATCGCATTTCCTTGATACATTGTTTGTTATCATTTTGTTTGATGCTGGTTTTATTTAGCACTGACATGTCGTTCTTTCGCAAGACAAGGTCTCAAGTGGCTGATACTGCTTGAGGTCACCAATAATAATTTAAGATAAAGACTTCTAGAATGTCGCAAGTAATCAATAATCGTGTCAACTTCGCATCGGTAAATAATCCGATGCCGTATCCCGATTTCCTCGACGTCCAGTTGAAATCATTTAAGGAATTCCTCCAATTGGATACTCCTTTTGAGCAACGTAAGAACGATGGCTTGTACAAAGTGTTTGCTGAAAACTTCCCTATTGCAGACACCCGCAACAACTTCGTACTTGAGTTTTTGGACTACTACATCGATGCACCTCGTTATAGCATCGAAGAGTGCTTAGAACGCGGACTCACCTATAGTGTGCCCCTTCGTGCAAAACTCAAGTTGTTCTGCACCGATCCCGATCACGAAGAATTTGAAACTGTAGAGCAAAGCGTTTTCCTCGGTCCCATTCCTTACATGACCGAGAATGGTACGTTCATCATCAATGGTGCTGAACGCGTCGTTGTATCTCAGTTGCACCGTTCACCAGGTGTATTCTTCGGATCTAGCGTTCACGCCAATGGTTCTCAACTTTACAGTGCTCGTATTATTCCATTCAAGGGAAGCTGGATCGAGTTTGCAACGGATATCAACAGCGTGATGTATGCTTACATTGATCGTAAGAAGAAGTTGCCTGTTACAACGCTGCTCCGTGCCATCGGTTATGCTAACGATAAGGACATCCTGTTGCTCTTTAATCTTGCAGAAGAGGTTGCGGTCAACAAGACCAACCTTAAGAAGGTGATTGGCCGCAAGGTCGCAGGTCGCGTTGTCCGCACTTGGGGAGAAGACCTTGTAGACGAAGGCACTGGTGAAGTTGTTTCTATCGAACGTTCTGAAATCATCGTTGACCGCGAGACTGTCTTGGATGAAGACAACATCGTTGACATCCTCGAATCTGGAGTAGATACCATCCTCCTCCATCACGAAGATGCATCAAACAGCGATTACTCTATCATCTTTAACACCCTCCAAAAAGACGCGACTAACTCTGAGCGCGAAGCGGTGATGTATATCTATCGTCAGCTCCGTAACTCCGATCCTGCTGATGAAGCAAGTGCTCGTGAAGTTATCAACAACCTTTTCTTCTCTGAAAAGCGTTATGACTTGGGTGAAGTAGGTCGCTACCGCATCAACAAGAAGTTGGGTCTCGACACAGACTTCGATGTTCGCGTATTGACTCGCGAAGACATCATCGAAATCATCAAGTATCTCGTTGAACTCATCAACTCTAAGGCACAAGTTGACGATATCGACCACTTGTCTAACCGTCGCGTGCGCACTGTTGGCGAACAACTCTCCAACCAATTCTCTATTGGTTTGGCACGTATGAGTCGCACCATCCGTGAGCGCATGAATGTTCGTGACAACGAAGTCTTCACTCCCGTAGAGCTTATCAACGCTAAGACCATTTCTAGTGTGATCAACTCGTTCTTCGGTACGAACGCATTGTCACAATTCATGGACCAAACTAACCCCTTGGCTGAGGTAACGCACAAGCGTCGTCTTTCTGCGCTCGGTCCTGGTGGTTTGTCTCGTGAGCGCGCCGGCTTCGAGGTTCGTGACGTACACTACACCCACTACGGTCGTCTTTGTCCTATTGAAAGCCCTGAAGGACCTAACATTGGTTTGATCTCTTCACTCTGCGTATATGCTAAGATCAACGACCTCGGCTTCATCGAAACGCCATATCGTGTCATCGAAACAGTGGCGTGAAGGATGCTGAAGGTAATGACATCTATAAAGTAAATCTTGACAACAGCACCGCAGTTTATCTTAGTGCTGAAGAAGAAGAAGGCAAAATCATCGGTCAGGGTAACGCACCTTTGAACGAAGATGGTAGCTTCATTCGTAAGACTGTAAAGAGTCGTCAAGATGCTGACTATCCCGTGGTTTCTCCTTCGGAAGTGAGCCTTATGGACGTAGCTCCTCAGCAGATCGCCTCTATAGCAGCTGCTTTGATCCCCTTCTTGGAGCACGATGATGCTCACCGTGCACTCATGGGATCTAACATGATGCGCCAGGCTGTGCCTCTCATTCGTTCCGAAGCACCTATCGTAGGTACTGGTATCGAGAAGCAAGTCTGCGAAAACAGCCGTACGATGATCACCGCAGAACGCGATGGTGTTATCGATTACGTTGATGCCACTAAGATTGTTATCACCTACGATCGCACCGAGGACGAAGAGTTTGTAGCCTTCGAACCTGCAACTGTAGAGTACAACATTCCTAAGTTCCGTCGTACGAACCAGAACATGACCATCGACCTTCGTCCTACTTGCGACAAGGGGCAACGTGTCAAGGCTGGTGACATCCTCACCGAAGGTTATGCAACCGAAGATGGCGAACTCGCATTGGGTCGCAACCTCCTCGTTGCTTACATGCCTTGGAAGGGTTACAACTACGAAGATGCTATCGTGCTCAACGAACGTATGGTGCGCGAAGACATCCTCACCTCTGTACACGTCGATGAGTACTCCCTCGAAGTGCGCGAAACCAAGCGCGGTATGGAGCAACTCACCAACGACATCCCCAACGTGTCAGAAGACGCTACCAAGGATCTCGATGAAAACGGTATCGTTCGTGTCGGTGCTCGCATCGTTCCTGGTGATATCCTCATCGGTAAGATTACTCCAAAGGGAGAAAGCGATCCCACCCCAGAAGAAAGTTGCTTCGTGCCATCTTTGGTGACAAGGCAGGCGATGTGAAGGACGCATCTTTGAAAGCCAATCCTTCTCTCTCTGGTGTAGTGATCAACAAGCGCCTCTTCAGCCGCGTTCACAAACTCTCTCGTGCAGAAAAGCTCAAAGACAAAGAACGTCTTGAGAAAATCGACAATAAGTTCGACAGCGAAACCAACGAACTCAAGAGCATCATGCTCGATAAGCTCGTAGCCCTCACCAAGGACTTCACCTCTCTCGGTGTGAAGGACAACATCGGTGCAGAAGTTATTGCCAAGGGTGCTAAGTTCTCTAAGAGCCTCTTTGCGACTCTCGACTTCACTGCGCTCGAGTTGGAAAACTGGACTGGTGATGCTCGCATCGACGGTATGATTCGTGCACTTGTCATCAACTATCTCCGCAAATTCAACGAGATGGATGCCAAGCGTATGCGTGAAAAGTATGCCATCACCATCGGCGATGAACTCCCCAGTGGTATCATCCAGATGGCAAAGGTGTACATCGCTAAGAAGCGTAAGATTGGTGTAGGTGATAAGATGGCAGGTCGCCACGGTAACAAGGGTATTGTCTCTAAAATCGTGCGTCAAGAAGATATGCCATTCCTCGCTGATGGTACTCCCGTTGACATCGTGCTCAACCCCCTCGGTGTGCCTTCTCGTATGAACATCGGACAGGTGTTTGAAGCCGTACTTGGTTACGCTGGTAAGAAGCTCGGACTCAAGTTTGCTACCCCCATCTTCGACGGTGCACACCTCGAAGACCTCTGCGAATGGACCGACAAAGCCGGTCTTCCCCGCTACTGCGCAACTCAGCTTTATGATGGTGCCACGGGTGAAGAATTCGACCAAAAGGCAACCGTTGGTGTGACCTACATGCTTAAGCTCGGTCACATGGTAGAAGACAAGATGCACGCACGTTCTATCGGACCATACTCTCTCATCACTCAGCAACCTCTTGGTGGTAAAGCACAATTTGGTGGTCAGCGTTTCGGAGAAATGGAAGTCTGGGCAATCGAAGCCTTCGGTGCTAGCCATGTGCTTCAAGAAATCCTCACCATTAAGTCCGATGATGTCACCGGCCGTTCCAAGGCTTACGAAGCTATCGTTAAGGGTGATTCCATGCCAACTCCTGGCATCCCCGAATCACTCAACGTGTTGCTCCATGAGCTCCGTGGTCTCGGTCTCAGCATCTCGCTCGACTAATCACAAGCATCTTTCTCACCCACATATATTTCAGTTATGGCTTTCAAGACAGACAGAAAGATAAAAACTAACTTCACCAAGATTACCATAGGCTTGGCTTCTCCTGAAGAAATTCAGGAGAACTCCTATGGCGAAGTATTGAAACCCGAAACCATCAACTATCGCACCTACAAGCCCGAACGCGATGGACTTTTCTGCGAACGCATCTTCGGTCCTACCAAGGACTATGAGTGCCACTGCGGAAAATACAAGCGCATTCGCTATAAAGGCATCGTCTGCGACCGTTGTGGTGTGGAAGTGACCGAGAAAAAGGTGCGTCGTGAGCGTGCTGGACACATCCAGTTGGTCGTGCCTGTAGCACACATCTGGTATTTCCGTTCTCTTCCCAACAAGATGGGCTACCTCCTTGGTATCCCCACCAAGAAGCTCGATCAAATCATCTACTACGAACGTTATGTTGTCGTACAACCTGGTGCTCTTGCAGATGATTTCGCCGTCAACGATTTGTTGACCGAAGACGAATATCTCGATGCTTTGGCTAAGCTCCCTCGCGAAAATCAATATCTCGAGGACAGCGACCCCAATAAGTTCATCGCAAAAATGGGTGCAGAGGCGATTCTCGACCTTTTGCAACGCATCGACCTCGACAGCCTCTCCTATGAGCTCCGCGACCGCGCCAACAGCGATGGTTCTGTAGCCAAGAAGAACGATGCCCTCAAGCGTCTCCAAGTCGTAGAGTCTTTCCGTGCCTCTAAGGATCGCAACAAGCCCGAGTGGATGATCATGAAGATTATCCCCGTCACTCCTCCCGAGTTGCGCCCCCTCGTTCCCCTTGATGGTGGCCGTTTTGCCACTTCCGACTTGAACGACCTCTATCGCCGCGTGCTCATTCGCAACAACCGCCTCAAGCGTTTGCTCGAAATCAAGGCTCCTGAAGTCATCCTCCGCAACGAAAAGCGTATGCTTCAAGAAGCTGTGGATAGCCTCTTCGACAACAGCCGCAAGAGTAGTGCTGTGAAGAGCGAAAGCAACCGCCCCCTCAAGTCACTCTCTGACTCATTGAAGGGTAAGCAAGGTCGCTTCCGTCAAAACCTCCTCGGTAAGCGTGTCGACTATTCTGGTCGTTCCGTTATCGTTGTAGGTCCCGAACTCAAGATGGGAGAATGCGGTCTTCCCAAGCTCATGGCAGCAGAGCTCTACAAGCCCTTTGTCATCCGCAAGCTCATCGAGCGCGGTATCGTGAAGACCGTGAAGAGTGCGAAGAAGATTGTCGATCGTCGCGACCCCATCATCTGGGACATCCTCGAACTCGTCATGAAGGGACACCCCGTGTTCCTCAACCGTGCTCCATCGCTTCACCGTCTCTCCATCCAGGCGTTCCAGCCCAAGATGATTGAAGGTAAGGCTATCCAGCTCCACCCCTTGGCATGTACTGCATTTAACGCCGACTTCGACGGTGACCAAATGGCAGTCCACCTCCCCCTCTCCAACGAAGCCATCTTGGAGTCACAAATGCTCATGTTGCAGAGCCATAACATCCTCAACCCTGCCAACGGTGCACCTATCACAGTGCCCTCGCAGGACATGGTGCTCGGTCTCTACTACATCTCTAAGCTCCGTCCTGGTGCGAAGGGTACTGGTCTCACCTTCTACGGACCTGAAGAAGCCATCATCGCCTACAACGAAGGCAAGGTTGCGATGCACGCACCTGTCAAAGTGTTGGTAGACGACATCAATGAGAGTGGTCTCCCCATCCGTCATTTGGTAGAAACTTCTGTAGGTCGTGTCATTGTCAACGAAGTTATTCCTAGCGAAGTAGGTTTTGTTAATACCATCATCTCTAAGAAGTCTCTCCGCGACATCATCACCAAGGTCATCAAGTGCGTTGGTATGACCCGCGCTTGCGAATTCCTCGATGGCATCAAAAACTCGGTTATCGCAAGGCATACGAGGGTGGACTTTCGTTCAACCTCGACGATATCATCATTCCTAAGGAAAAGGCTGAAATCGTAAAAGCTGGTAACGACCGCATCGAACAAATCATGGGTGACTATGGTATGGGTTTCATCACCGACAACGAGCGTTACAACCAAGTTATTGACACTTGGACCAAGGTGAATAGCGACATCAAGAGCACCCTCATGAAGCAAATGACCGAAGCCGACCAAGGTTTCAACGCTGTCTTCATGATGCTCGACTCTGGTGCTCGTGGTAGCGCCGATCAGATCGCTCAGCTCGCTGGTATGCGTGGTTTGATGGCGAAACCCCAAAAGGCAGGTGCCGACACCCGTTCTACGATTGAAAACCCCATCCTTTCTAACTTTAAGGAAGGTATGTCCGTGTTGGAGTACTTTATCTCTACCCACGGTGCGCGTAAGGGTCTTGCGGATACCGCTTTGAAGACTGCCGACGCAGGTTACCTCACTCGTCGTCTTGTAGACGTGTCACACGATGTCATCATCAACGAAGAAGACTGCGGCACTCTCCGCGGACTCGTTTGCACCGCATTGAAGAATGGTGAAGAAATCGTTTCTTCCCTCTCAGAGCGCATCCTCGGTCGTGTTTCAGTTCACGACATCGCACACCCCGAAGATGGACACATCCTCGTGCACAGTGGTGAAGAAATCACCGAAGCCATCGCAGCAGCTATTGAGGCTGCAGGCATCGAAGAAGTGGAAATCCGTTCCGTTCTCACCTGCGAAAGCCGTCATGGTGTCTGCATGAAGTGCTACGGTCGCAACCTCTCTACCTCTAAGATGGTACAGAAGGGTGAAGCTGTGGGTGTCATCGCTGCACAATCCATCGGTGAACCAGGTACGCAGCTCACACTCCGTACGTTCCACGCCGGTGGTATCGCCGGTGGTGCTGCTGCCAACGCAACTATCGTGGCTAAGAGCGACTGCCGTGCTGAATTCGACGAACTCCGCACTGTAGACGTCATGGGCGACGACGGCACTCCCGGCAAGGTGGTTGTGTCTCGACTCACCGAAGTTCGCTTCATCAATGAGAATACAGGCATCGTCCTTTCTACCCAAACGTACCTTACGGCTCACAACTCTTCGTCAATGATGGTCAGAGCATCTCTAAGGGAACTGTGGTGGCTAAGTGGGACCCCTTCAACGCCGTTATCGTTACCGAAGTGGCTGGTCGCATTGTCTTCGAAGACGTGCGCGAAGGTGTCACCTATCGTGTCGAAGAAGACGAAGCTACTGGTCTCCGCGAACGCATCATCACCGAATCTAAGGAACGTGGTGTAGTGCCTACTGCGCACATCGTCAACGAAAGTGGCGAAACGCTCCGCACTTACAACTTCCCCATCAACGGTCACTTGGCTGTCGAAGACCAACAAGTGCTCAAGGCGGGTGACGTTATCGTCAAGATTCCTCGTGTTGTCGGTTCTGCTGGTGACATCACCGGTGGTTTGCCTCGTGTGACTGAGCTCTTCGAGGCGCGCAATCCATCCAACCCCGCTGTCGTTTCTGAAATTGATGGTGAAGTCACCATGGGTAGCATCAAGCGCGGTAATCGCGAAATCATCGTAACTTCTAAGCTCGGTGAAATCAAGAAGTATCTCGTGCCTCTCTCCCAAGCAAATCTTGGTACAAGAGAACGACTACGTTCGCGCTGGTACGCCTCTCTCCGATGGTAGCATCACTCCTGGCGACATCCTTGCCATCCAAGGTCCTACCGCCGTTCAGGAATACATCGTCAACGAGGTGCAAGACGTTTATCGTTTGCAAGGTGTAAAAATCAACGACAAGCACTTTGAAGTTATCGTGCGTCAGATGATGCGCAAGGTGCAGATCAACGAAGCCGGTGACACCCGCTTCCTCGAATCTCAAATCGTCGACAAAAACGACTTTGCAGAAGAGAACGACCGCATCTGGGGTAAGAAAGTCGTTGTGGACCAAGGCGATTCTGAAACAATGAAGAAGGGTATGATTGTAACGGCTCGTAAGCTCCGTGACGAAAACTCACAGCTCAAGCGCCGCGACCTCAAGCCCGTTGTTGTCCGCGATGCCGTGCCTGCCACCTCTACCCAAATCCTGCAAGGTATCACTCGTGCAGCCCTCCAGACCAAGTCCTTCATGTCAGCAGCATCCTTCCAAGAAACCACTAAGGTGCTCAACGAAGCTGCTATCTCTGGTAAGACGGACTACCTCGAAGGTATGAAGGAAAACGTCATCTGCGGTCACCTCATTCCTGCCGGTACCGGTCTCCGCGAGTTCAACCGCATCGTTGTGGGTGACATGGACGACTACCAAACCTCTGAAGAGAAGTCTGAAGACTAATCTCTCTCACATCTCGCCCCTTGTGGGCTAAACCTCCCGACACTCCCCACTGAGTCCTCCACTTGGTGGGGAGTGTTTTTGTTTTTCTCCCTTTCATCGACCGCTGCTCTTGCGTCTTGCCACGCGATGCCGTTGCTCCATTTCACTGCAATGAAATGAGGGAACAACATCACAGTCCTTGCCGACGCAGCGTAGCCCCTCATCCATTTCCAATTATGACCCTCTCTCTCCCCAACATGATCCGATGGGACAAGCCGTGCTCGACTATTTGAAGAATGGGCAGGCAGAAGCCATCGCGGTACATTCCACGATATTTGACGATGATGAGATCCCTGTGTCGCATCTCTTCAGAACTTTCACCGAGATGCCGCCCCTAGAGCGTGCTGCGCTGAGTCATGCTCGCGGCAGAGTGCTCGATGTGGGAGCCGGAGCAGGATGCCATGCTCTTGCCCTTCAAACCCAAGGGCACGAAGTGGTGTCTATTGATGTGAGTCCAGGGTGTGTGGCTGCCATGCGCCAACGCGGATTGCAGCAAGTGCATCTAGCCGACTTCTTCACCGATGATTTTGGCAAAGACTATGATACCATTTTCATGCTCATGAATGGTCTGGGCATCTGTGGAGGACTCAACGAACTCCCAGCCTTTTTTGCGCGCCTAGATGAACTGCTGGCTCCTGGTGGTAGCGTCATCACCGATGCTTGCGACTTGTCCTACATCTACGAAGATGAAGACGGTTTTCTCGACCTCACTGGCGTGGAAGGCTACTATGGCGAGGTGGATTATCGCATGAGCTATGGAGCAGTGGAAGGCGAACCCTTTAATTGGCTCTATATCGACCGCGAGACGCTGGTGTCAGAAGCTGCGCGCCATGGTTATAGCGTCGAAGTGCTTCGCGAAGACGCTGACAGCACTGCCTATTTGGCGCGCATCACGAAGAACTGAGGGCAAGTCCTCTGGTGAGGAAGTATATGGTGTTGGCTTAGTGCCGTGAAACAAGATAGAGTGGGGGAGCGCGGCTTCCTCACTTTTTTTGTGAGCGGTGTTTTTCTGCCTATGGCTCCCTATAAGTATATGGGAGGATATGAGGGCAAAGTGATAAAAAATCGCAGAAAACTGCATTTTTTTCTTGAGCTATAGTGTAAAATGTTAGGTAGAGATTGCAATGTATGGCAATAATGAGCTCCATTGCCAGTATAGAGAGTGAGTTGCTAAATCAGCTGAGCAGCCTCCCTCGCTTGCCTCTGCGCTGGCATCCTCTGTCATGGCGCCAAATGAAAGGGGACATTTGCCCGTCACCACACGATTTTTACGCATTTCCCTCAATCAATTTTGTTTTTCCCATGGCTTTCATTGTTTGAGGGGCTTTTCCCTCACGTTTTTTGATGCGGTTTCTCACGCGCGCGTACATGCGCGCCTTCCCTGGGATTTCTACTTTTTTGCTTTCACAACCTTCACACGCGTCCTATTTCAAACTCGAAAAATCGGGTTTCTGTAGTCGCCTGACACCAGTGCTGGAAATCTCGAGATTGCGCCTCTTTTCAAGGAGAAATTTGTGAAGTTGTTAAAATATGTCCGAAAAGTACTTGTTACGACTTGATACAAAGAGCGTTATGCGGAAATCTGTGAAGGATGTGAAAGCAAAAAGGCATAAATTGCAGTGGTGCGCGTGTGAGCGCCCGCGCGAGGGGAGAGGTTTGCAACACTTTTTAAGGGGACTTTCGTGTTTCCTTACTAGGCTTTCCATGAGGAGAGATTTTCTAGGTAAAGTATTGTAGCGGAATGTTCCATGCCCGTTGCTCAGTCGTCCGTCGCTTAGAAATAAAGCTCCGTTGTTCAGAAAAAAAACTCCTACGTTTTCGAGAAAATCTCCCACGTTTTCGAGAAAATCTCCTACGTTTTTGAGAAAATCTCCCACGTTTTTTCAGTCCTCTCCTACGTATTGAACTACACTTCTTCTGAAGGAGAGAGAAATCATGAATTTCTGGGGTTTCAGATTTGATGTGTTGAAGCGAGGAAGCACTTTATGATTGACATCTTCAGAATTAGTTCGTCTTCAGCGCAGCAGTATTCGTTGAGAGTTAAAAAAATCCCACTCATCGCAGGATGAATGGGATTTTTTATTGTTCAGCGCAGTGCTGACTACCGCATCAAGGACGCAATTAAGCGTTGCCTTCGGGCAAACCGAAAGGAGTAGCTGTGCGGCCAACGCCTTCGGGTTGAGCAGCTTCTGGAGCACCGCCAAGTTGGATAGTGCCAAATTGTTGTTCAAAGTTCACCACATTTTCTTGGAGAGCGAAGAGCAAACGCTTAGCGCTTTCGGGAGAGAGGATTTGGCGGTTGTTCACGCGAGCTTGGGGCAAACCTGGAAGAGCTGCCACGAAGTCGATGACAAATTCTTGGTTGCTGTGGTTGATGATTGCCAAGTTGCTGTAGTTGCCGTTGGCTACTTCGGGAGTGAGCTCGATTTGGAGCTGTTGAGGAGCTTGTTCTTGTGCCATGATGTGGTCAAGTTATTTGGATGATAAATGTGAATTCAGAGTGAGCGTGACAATTCTTTGTAGCAGCATACTCAGCGGAGCTTGCGATGGGGTATTGTCGTGCTAAATGTAGTTTTGCAATTACTATGCCAAAACGAAGGTGTGTCATAGCAAGGCAAACAATCATAAGCAAATATAGCACGAAACACCGAATTGAACAAACAAAGTGCAAGAAATCTCTGTAATAATTTGGAATTATCTTATTTAGCTAGTAAATTTGCAGGATAGGAAATAGGCACCTTGTCGTTGTCGCTGCTGCTTTGCTTGGGTATGACGACTGTAGCAGAGGATGAGTATGCTTGTCTTATTGTTCCTTTGCATAGTGCCATCGTCTGATCGCAATTTTGATAGCCCACACTCGTTGTACTTCAATCTTGCGAGGCGTGTAGACATCGGCAAGAACCCTTTCCTCACTGAAGCCTTGATGAAAGGCGATACATCGAATAATTGATATATGAAAAGACTTCTCTTAATTCTGTTGGCTAGCACAACCCTGCTTGGTGTTCGTGCGCAGTATACTGATTTCCCCAATTTTCGGACAACTGGTCGGTCACTGTTGCTGGCGGAGTGGGGCATCCCCTCATCTATCACCCTCACCCTAAACTGCTCACCCCTAGTTTTGGTGTGGGGCTGAAGAAGCAGCTCACCTCCTCTTTTTCTCTCGGCATGGATGTGGACTATGTGTCTTGGAACAACAAGCTCTCTCTTACACGTTACGAGCGTTCGCAAGTGCATGTGGTGGGTAGCCTGAACTTGGGCAATATCTTTGCTGGAAGTGTGGGACAGCCCCGATTGTTTGAAGTCGAAGTAAAGGGTTCTGCCGGTTGGGGACATATCTTTGATAAATCGCGTCGCACTAGTCCCGATGCCAATTATCTGGTGAGCAAATGGGGCATCGATCTTACTTATAACTTTGGCTCTCACCGTCGTTGGGGACTTGGATTACGTCCTAGTGTCCGTTTTGATTTGCGCAATGACGGGGCAGCAAATTATGAGAGTTTCAATGCCAATCGAGCTGAACTTGATATCGCTCTTGGTCTCACCTATCGCTTCGGTAAGAAGACGGAGGTGCCGCATAAGATGGTCATCCCTTCACCGGTGCAAAGAACGTCGGTGATCTATTCTTCCGTGCCCGCTGTTCTAGAAGGAAGTGCGTCGCCCGTTGTGAATGGAGCCATGGGGCCTGGCGTAGGAAAATCCACTACTGCCATGTCGGCTCCTGATGGGGCATCACTTCCCATCGATGATACAAAAACGATGCATTTCATTTTGAAAGAAATGGCAAATCGTGATGAAACCATTGCCACCCAGAAGCAGCGCATAGCGGAACTCGAGATGCTCTTGGCGAAAATAGTGGATCATCCTCAGTCCACGCAAATTGCAGCCTCGCATCGCGATACGCTCGCAGTGAAGACGGCGCCACCAGTTGTGGCAAAGAAAGCCACTCCTCAAGCAACTTTGAAATTAGAAACGATTGTCAGCTTCGGATTTGGACGTGTTGTAGTCGATGCTCCTCAGTTTCCGAACGTGGAGCGTGTAGCGAACTACTTGAAAGCGCATCCTCGTGCAAAGTGAAGGTTCGTGGCTATGCTTCGCCTGCTGGACCGCTTGCTACGAACATTCGCATGGCGAAGCAGCGTGCGGAATCCGTTATGAATCTGTTGATTGCACAATATGGTATTGCTGAAAACCGCATTGATGCTGATGGCAACGGTGTCGGCAATTTCTTCCGCGAAGCAGAGTGGAATAGTGTAGCCATCTGCAGTGTGTACGAAGACTAATCGCTTAGCGATAGGGGGATCTTCGACGATGATACTTCGCGTTCGTGTTTGCTGACGTGTATTTAAGTTTTGTTGGTTCTTGCTTCGAGTGGCAAGTTCTGGGTAGGGCATGTCCACCCCATTACGCATGTTGAGCTCATTTGCGGTCAAAACTCATGGATACACAACTATAGGTTAAGTGTATCGCAAAGGCAGAAAAACCTCAAGCTCGTGTGAATATCCCCCTCCTTGTTTCCTCATTCGGAACAAAGATTTGTGTAAATGTAATCATAGAAAAGCGTGAGTGCTGACTCGTTCAGTATTCACGTTTTCTTTGTCTTGTGTCGATGGGGGATGATTGATGTCTGTGTTTCGCAGGAAGACATATCGCCAGTTGTAAATGCTTGGGATTATAAAGTTGTGGGTTGTGTAGTCAATAGGGTGAAATCTTCACTCGTCAGAATTTGGAGAACTTGCAACAAGAAGTGGAATGTGCAAGAGGACTTGTAATAAAAGACTATAAATAGTTGGCTACGCCAGAAAAAAACGCTAACTTTGCACCTCAAAGGGCATAGTATGCACTATCGCCTGGTGAAAGCAGCTAGATCTGCTCCTGAAATTCGCAACAAAATCAATAATATAAACAATTAAAAAACAAACAAAATGCCTACTATTCAACAACTTGTGCGCAAGGGTCGTTCAGTGGCTGCGGAGAAGTCAAAATCTCCAGCTTTGGAAAACTGCCCTCAGCGTCGTGGTGTTTGCGTGCGCGTTTACACAACCACGCCTAAGAAACCTAACTCTGCTATGCGTAAGGTAGCCCGTGTGCGCTTGACCAACGGTAAGGAAGTTAACTCTTACATCCCAGGTGAAGGTCACAACCTCCAAGAGCACAGCATCGTTCTCGTTCGCGGTGGTCGTGTGAAGGACCTTCCTGGTGTGCGCTATCACATCGTTCGCGGTACACTCGATACTGCTGGTGTAGCAAACCGTACTCAACGCCGCTCCAAGTATGGTGCTAAGCGTCCTAAGGCTGCTAAGAAATAATTAGCCTTAGTTGATGGCACGAAGAGTAATCTGTTGGGGTCTTCTCTCTAAATCGAAATGATGCCACAACGATGAAGGATTGCTTTGATTTGATGCAACACACTCTCTCTTGAGTAGTGTTTGCTTTTAAGCTATCAATTCGTGACCACTTATTCGTATTCTTTTACCACAAAAGTATTGGTTGGCAAAGGTTGAGTAAGCTCTTCATTGATGTACGCTCATTATTTATATAGCGAGCTACCCGAAGATGCTGAAGATACATTGCAGCCTCTTACAAAACCAAAAAAACCAAAACTCATGCGTAAAGCAAAACCAAAGAAGCGCCTGATCCTTCCTGATCCTGTATTTGGCGACCAAAAAGTATCTAAGTTCGTAAACCACCTCATGTATGATGGTAAGAAGAACGTGAGCTACGAAATTTTCTACTCAGCTCTCAAGCTCGTAGGCGAAAAGATGAGCGGTGAAGAAAAGAGCGCACTCGAAATCTGGAAAGCAGCTCTCGATAAGGTAACTCCCCAAGTGGAAGTAAAGAGCCGCCGTATCGGTGGTGCAACTTTCCAAGTTCCTACAGAAATCCGTCCTGATCGTAAGGAGTCTGTGTCTATGAAGAACCTCATCGCTTTCGCTCGTAAGCGTGGTGGTAAGACCATGGCAGACAAGCTCGCTGCAGAAATCATGGACGCTTACAACGAACAAGGTGGTGCTTTCAAGCGTAAGGAAGAAATGCACCGTATGGCAGAAGCTAACCGCGCATTCGCACACTTCCGCTTCTAATTTAGCACATCGCACAATAGCATACTAACAAAATGGCAAAGCAAGATCTCCATTTGACGCGCAATATCGGTATCATGGCGCACATCGATGCCGGTAAGACCACCACGTCTGAGCGTATCCTTTTCTACACTGGTAAGACGCACAAGATTGGTGAAGTGCACGAAGGCGGCGCAACCATGGACTGGATGGAACAAGAGCAAGAACGTGGTATCACTATCACTTCTGCTGCAACCACCGCTTTCTGGAACTTCCGCGGCACTCAATATAAGTTTAACCTCATTGACACTCCGGGACACGTTGACTTCACCGCTGAAGTAGAACGCTCACTCCGTGTGCTCGATGGTGCTGTCGCTACTTATTGCGCAGTAGGTGGTGTTGAACCTCAGTCTGAAACTGTATGGCGTCAGGCTGACAAGTACAACGTACCTCGTATCGGTTATGTGAACAAGATGGACCGTTCTGGTGCTAACTTCTTCGAAGTAGTGCGCCAAATGAAGGACGTCCTCGGTGCAACTCCTTGCGTTATCTCTGTGCCCATCGGTGCTGAAGAAAAGTTCAGAGGTATCGTTGACCTCATCCGCATGAAGGCTATCCTTTGGCACGATGAGACAATGGGTGCTGAATATGACGTAGAAGACATCCCCGCTGAACTCGTTGACGAATGCAACGAATGGCGCCAAAAGATGATCGAACTTGCTGCAGAGCAAGACGAAACTCTAATGGAGAAGTTCTTCGAAGATCCCAACAGCCTCACTGAAGAAGAAGTGGTTGCTGCTATCCGTAAGGGTACGCTCGCACTCGACATCGTTCCTATGACCTGCGGTTCTTCGTTCAAGAACAAGGGTGTACAAACTCTCCTCGACTACGTGGTGATGTTCCTTCCCTCTCCTCTTGACACTGCTGCTATCGAAGGTGTAAACCCTGAGACTGGTGAAACTGAAACTCGCCAGCCTTCTGAAGACGAAAAGACTTCTGCTCTCGCGTTTAAGATTGCTACTGACCCCTACGTAGGTCGTCTCACCTTCTTCCGTGTTTACTCTGGTAAGGTAGAAGCTGGTTCTTACGTTTACAACGTACGTTCTGGTAAGAAGGAACGCGTTTCTCGCCTCTTCCAAATGCACTCTAACAAGCAAAACCCTGTTGAAGTGATTGGTGCTGGTGACATCGGCGCAGGTGTAGGTTTCAAGGATATCCGCACTGGTGATACCCTCGCTGAAGAAGGTGCTCCTATCGTACTCGAATCTATGGACTTCCCCGATCCCGTTATCGGTATCGCAGTAGAACCTAAGACTCAAAAGGATCTCGATAAGCTCTCTACTGGTCTTTCTAAGCTCGCTGAAGAAGACCCCACCTTCACTGTGAAGACTGACGAACAAAGCGGTCAAACTGTTATTTCTGGTATGGGTGAGCTTCACCTTGACATCATCATCGACCGTCTCCGTCGTGAGTTTAAGGTGGAAATCAACCAAGGTAAGCCTCAGGTGAACTATAAGGAAGCTATCACGAAGACTGTAAACCTCCGCGAAGTCTACAAGAAGCAATCTGGTGGTCGCGGTAAGTTCGCAGACATCATCGTGAACGTAGGTCCTGTTGATGAAGACTTCAAGGAAGGCGGTCTCCAGTTCGTGAACAAGGTGACTGGTGGTAACATTCCTAAGGAATTCATCCCCTCTGTACAGAAGGGCTTTGAAAACGCTATGAAGAGCGGTGTCCTCGGTGGCTTCCCTCTCGATAGCCTCAAGGTAGAACTCCTCGATGGTTCATTCCACCCCGTTGACTCTGACCAACTCTCCTTCGAAATAGCTGCTCTCCAAGCTTACAAGAATGCTTGCGCACAAGCAGGTCCTGTACTCATGGAGCCAATGATGAAACTTGACGTTATCACTCCTGAAGAAAACATGGGTGATGTGATTGGTGACTTGAACAAGCGCCGTGGTCAAGTGGAAGGTATGGAAAACAGCCGTTCTGGTGCTCGCATTGTGAAGGCTACTGTACCTCTCGCAGAAATGTTTGGTTATGTGACTGCGCTCCGTACCATCACTTCTGGTCGTGCAACTTCTTCTATGCAGTATGACCACCACGCTCCTGTTTCTAGCGGTATCGCTAAGGCTGTACTCGAAGAAATGAAGGGTCGTGTAGATCTCATAAAATAATCCTGATTGAGATTTTAATCCTAAAAACAACTTTCCGCACTCGGTAGGTGGGATAGCGAACGACTCTTATCCCACCTCCGCCGATACGGAGCAAATTCAATACAACAATGAGTCAAAAAATTCGTATCAAGCTCAAGAGCTACGATCACACTCTCGTAGAAAAGTCTGCAGAGAAGATTGTTAGCAACGTAAAAGCTACTGGCGCTATCGTTAGCGGTCCAATTCCTCTCCCCACTCGCAAGCGTATCATCACTGTGAACCGCTCTACCTTCGTAAACAAGAAGAGCCGCGAGCAATTTGAGGTTTCTACTTACAAGCGTCTCATCGACATCTACAGCTCTAACCCCAAGACTATCGATGCTCTCATGAAGCTCGAACTTCCTTGTGGTGTAGAAGTTGAAATCAAGGTGTAGTCTTACGCTTGAATCAGCTTGAACAATGAAGCTTATCCGTAGTTCCAAAAGGAACTACGGATTTTTTTGTCTTTATATGCCTCCTCTTCTTCTTGAATACTTCAACGTCCAATCGAATCTTTCTTCCTTCCTCTCCTCCTTCTTTTCGGCTGCTGCGCCTTCAACTTCGTTTTGTTGTTCTTGGTGTGAAGCATTGATGCTTTGCAACAAGTTGCTCGTGCATATAAATGCCTGTCTCGTTTTGCTTTCTCATTTTGCCATCTCATCTGAAGTCTCATCTTGCCATCTCATTTGTTGTCTCCTTTGCTGTCTCATCTGCTGTCTCATTTTCCCATCTCATTTTCCCATCTCATCTGATGTCTCTTTACCCGTGTTATGTCGTATGCAGCGTGCAAAGTGAGAGAAAAAGAACGTAACCTGCTGATTTTCGTCGAGAAAACTTGTACACTCCAGAGAAAAGCCGTAACTTTGTCGTGCTTTTCCGCTCAACCGCTGCAAGGCGCACCGAAAGCACCCTAATCCGTACGAGTTGCGCTCTTTCGAGAGCAATGTTAGCTCATAGGATGAACGGCTTCGGCGCAGTAGAATCCGAACATGTTGAGCTGGGGCGATTAACAATTTCAAAATCAAGCATTACACAATGGCTGATCTCATTAAAATTGCTGAAGAAGCATTTGCTACTGGCAAGCAACACCCCTCATTCAAGGCTGGTGACACTGTAACTGTAGCTTACAAAATCGTCGAAGGTAACAAGGAACGCGTACAGCTCTACCGCGGTGTTGTCATCAAAATCGCAGGTCACGGCGAAAAGAAGCGTTTCACTGTACGCAAGATGTCTGGTACTATCGGTGTAGAACGTATCTTCCCCCTCGAGTCTCCCGCTATCGAGAGCATCGAAGTGAACAAGGTGGGTAAGGTTCGTCGCGCTAAGCTCTACTACCTCCGCGCCCTCACTGGTAAGAAGGCTCGTATTAAGGAAAAGCGTACCGCTACTAAGGCGTAAGACATCTCGTCCTAAGCGACTTTCACTCCGCCGCGCTTTCAGCTGCCTTGCGCTAGTATTAAAGCAAAGCCATCGAGTGAAGAAAATCACAAAGTCCGCGTCCAAACTCAGGTTTGACACGGACTTTTTTGTGTCTTTTCGGGTATGGCTGTGCTAATTGAGGCAAGAATATTTGCTGAAAAAGAAATCCCCTGCCACATCACTTCCTAGAGTGATTGTGGCAGGGGAATTTTCATCAGAGAAAGTTGTCATTAAGGTTGAGCAAGAAGTACTTTGTAACTGCGCTGTGCCACTTTGAGCAGCAATACTTGCGGCATCTGTGGCAAGACAATTCGTAGTGGTTCGCCATAACTTTTCACTTGATGAAGCAGGCGACCTTGCACGTCTAGTATGTGCAACCATTGTCCACTGGGCACTTGTTTGACGATTAAGGTATTGCCGTCCACACTCACCTGAGGTGCGACATCAGCTGCCACCGCTTTTTTAAGAGCAGTGGGAGGCACAATTTCGATGCGACAACTTGCTTCTTGTTTTGAGCCATCCCGTGCTTGCGCCGTTATCGTAGCACTACCTGTTTTTAGAGCTTCAAAACTACCTGCTCCCAAGTGTTTCAATAGCAGTGGGTCTGAAACCGACCATTGCAAGGTGCTATTTGTCGCATTCTTGGGTAAAACATCAGCCGTTACCGTAAAATGTTCGCCAACAGCTACGGTATCTTTCTCGAGTTTGAGAGAAATCGCCTTCACCAAACGAGGTTTCACCACCACTTTGCACTCCGCTGTGATGCCGCTGCCGTCCGCTGCTTCCGCACGAACGAGAGCTTCACCTACTTTCTTCGCTTGGATGACTCCAGTGTTGGAGAGAGAAATCGCATTACCGCTCACGAGTTTCCAAATCACGTTACGATTGGTGGCATTCTCGGGAGAGAGTGTAGCAGTAAGCGTGAAGGAACCACCAACGATGAGTTCTTTCTGAGTGGCATTAAGAGAAATAGATTGTACTAAACGAGGTTTCACTACTACTTTGGACTCTGCTGACACTCCGCTGCCGTCCGCTGCTTCCGCACGAACGAGGGCTACACCCACTTTCTTCGCTTGAATAACTCCAGTGTTGGAGAGGGAAATTGCATCACCGCTCACGAGTTTCCAAATCACGTTACGATTGGTGGCATTCTCGGGAGAGAGTGTAGCAGTGAGCGTGAAGGAATCCCCAATGATGAGATTTTTCTGCGTGGCATTGAGAGAAATCGCCTGCACCAAACGAGGTTTCACCACCACTTTGCACTCTGCTGACACACCGCTGCCGTCCGCTGCTTCCGCGCGAATGAGGGCTTCACCCACTTTCTTCGCTTGAATAACTCCAGTGTTGGAGAGAGAAATTGCATCACCACTCACGAGTTTCCAAATCACGTTACGATTGGTGGTATTCTCGGGAGAGAGTGTTGCAGTGAGCGTGAAGGAATCCCCAATGATGAGTTCTTTCTGCGTGGCATTGAGAGAAATCGCCTGCACCAAACGAGGTTTCACGACTACTTTGCATTCTGCTGACACTCCGCTGCCGTCCGCTGCTTCCGCACGAACGAGAGCTTCACCCACTTTCTTCGCTTGAATAACTCCAGTGTTGGAGAGAGAAATTGCATCACCACTCACGAGTTTCCAAACCACGTTGTGGTTGGTGGCGTTCTCGGGAGAGAGTGTAGCAGTGAGCGTGAAGGAATCCCCAATGATGAGTTCTTTCTGCGTGGCATTGAGAGAAATAGATTGCCCCAAACGAGGTTTCACGACTACTTTGCATTCTGCTGACACTCCGCTGCCGTCCGCTGCTTCCGCACGAACGAGAGCTTCACCCACTTTCTTCGCTTGAATAACTCCAGTGTTGGAGAGAGAAATCGCATCACCGCTCACGAGTTTCCAAATCACGTTGCGATTGGTGGCATTCTCGGGAGAGAGTGTAGCAGTGAGCGTGAAGGAATCCCCAATGATGAGGTCTTTCTGCGTGGAGTTTAGTGAAATAGATTGCACCAAACGAGGTTTCACCACCACTTTGCACTCCGCAGTGATACCGCTGCCGTCCGTTGCTTCCGCGCGAATGAGGGCTTCACCCACTTTCTTTGCTTGAATAACTCCAGTGTTGGAGAGAGAAATTGCATCACCACTCACGAGTTTCCAAACCACGTTGCGGTTGGTAGCATTCTCAGGCATTGCAGTAGCAGTGAGCGAGAAGGCATCGCCAATGATGAGCTCTTTCTGCGTGGCATTGAGAGAAATAGATTGCACCAAACGAGGTTTCACCAGCACTTTGCACTCCGCTGTGATGCCGCTGCCGTCCGCTGCTTCAGCGCGAACGAGGGCTTCACCCACTTGTTGAGCCGTAAATTGTCCAGATACAGCAGTTGGTTTCAAGACATTCTCAGGCGTGATTTTCCACTTCAGCGTAGTATTAGTTGCATTCTCGGGCAACACCTTGACCGTGATTTGCAACGATTCTCCCACAACAACCGAAGAGGTAGAAGGAGTGAGTGTGATTTGTTGCACTTTCACTTCCTTTGGAGTTTCAGGTGTTTCTGCCGCTTCACGCTCAATGAACTGCTGTCCGCCGAATACTTCTCCGCCTTGCTGCACCCTCCACGTGCGAATGGTCATGTTGCCTTCTGTCGTCTCAGAAAAAGAGGGAACAACTGGAGCATTATTCACTTTTGCTGTGACTTGTGGTGTTGGAGGAAGTGGAGCATCCGCAGCAAGTTTGAGGTAGTTGTTCGTGGGAAGCCCTTCAAAAGTAACCGGAGATTTCACCACCTCAATCCCACCATCCACTAGCGCATTGTTACTGATATCGTAATACTGGAAGTCGTCGTCGATGGTTTCTAGGCGAATCAATCCCTTACCTGCAAACCAGATGTTGAAATAGGTGGAGAACTTCTCCATCAACTTTTGAGGAAGATACACCTCGCACTCCCCATCGTTGGCAGTGCTAGGCACCAGAACGTGAGAGAATGTCTCGCCAAAATCATCGGACATCACGACACGCACCTTGCTACCTTCCTTGAAAAAGGTCTTATCCACCGACCATTTCAGCGTGAGCTTCTGCCCCATGGCATATTGCGAAGCAATGTTGGAAGTAATCTTGAAAGGAGTGGCATTGACCACTTTTACATTGGCGATGTAGCCATCATAGAGTGGAGCTTGTTTCTTTGCTATCGCCTCTTCCACAGGGAGCGCATCACTCACACTGAGCCAAAACTGATAGTTGCCTACTGGGATTTCGTCGGAATTGGCAATCATACTTGCTCCACCATAGCGACGACCGAAGGAGAGTTTGGCATCGTGCTGCGGAGGAAAAACGGGGAATGTGGCAGGATTGCCAGAGTGGCAGCCAAATTGGTTGAAAGCATAGAGCAAGGAAGACTGTTCGGCATCGGTGGCATAGACGGGAATGGTGAAGAACGTGCCTTTGGGGACACGATATTCCGCGCGCATCTTCGATCTATCTATCCGCGGTGCAGTGTTGTTGGGAGAAGTGTGCTTAGCTGCGGCTGGAAGTTTGAAGTCACTAGCCTTGGTGACTGGCTGCATCATACGCAGACTCTCTAGACTGATGAAGTCTTCCTTATAAGGATATCCATAACTCATCATGGATTGTCCCGATTTGGGCTCGGTGCAACGACCCACCAAACCTGCGCCACCGACAAAGGGATGGTCGGCTCCGAAAAGGTGACCAAGTTCGTGACCGATGGTAATCATTTCTTGCGAATTGACAATCGCCCATCCTTTGCGTTCGTGATACTTCACTCCACCAGGACTGGCTAATCCTTGCAAAGCACCGCCTTCTATATAATTCACCACAATACCGATGTCGTAGGCATCAGACCCGATGGCTGCGTTGATGAGTTTTGTGCCCGCATCATAAGCATACGAGCCCTTATAAGACTTCTCAATAAGTCGCTCATCTTGCACGATGGTGAAGCGCACTCCCAAATCGCGCACGTAGATATTATTGAGAAAAAGCCTCGAGTTCTTTCCAGAAGGCTTTGACTTTAGAAACATCTTGGTTGAGTTGCTCCGATCGGAAGCCTTCATTGGTCATGTAGACTGCCAAACGATATTCGCGAAAAAAACGCCATCACTAATCGTGGGGGCAGTGGTGGTATTGTTCACCCCTCGCACGGCAAAGGTAGAATGTGAAGTCGAGGAGCGTTGCTCCGCTGAATCATCGTGAGGAGTCGTTACATTTACTCCACAAAAGCAACGAGGTTGCTGCGAAGGGGGAGTAATTGCGCGCTTCTGTGCCGACACAGAAGGGGAGAGTCCGAGTGAGGTGAAAGCCACTCCGACACAAAACAAGGAGAATCTGGAAAACGTGTTCATAGAAGAGATAGTTTATTAACCACAAAGTTAGAAAATTCTCATGATGTACAAGAGAATTGCATGATATATATGCAAAAAACAGAAGCACATTTGCGTATAAATTCGTAATTTAGCAGTCAGAATCAAAATAATCTCTGAGAGAAATCCTCTTTCATGGTTTGACGCACTTTATGAGTCTGTAAAGTTTTCTTTTCGCGGACTGGAAAAATTGCGGTGTAAAATGATGATTTCTAGGAATATTCTCAGATCATCTCTCCTACTTCCTCATGAAGCAAAAATCTTCTCTACTACCACAAGCTCTTGGTCTGTTCACCTTGATGGGTGGCATGACAGCAACACCAGCAATGGCGCAAACTGCCGCCTCAGACGCTGGTGCAAATTCTGTGACCGCTACCGCACAAAACAGCAAGCAGACCGCATCCACTCCCGACCGTTCGGGACAAAACCTTGTTTCTGCTAGAAAAATAAACGCTACTACCATTGAGTTGATCAACAATCAGCAGCAACGCATCACGCTCGACTTCTACGGCAATGGCATTTTCCGCCTATATCTTGACCCTGCTGGTCGCGCTCCTCACAATCCTGAGGCGACTCCTGCAGCTGACATTCTCGTGGAAAATCCACGACGCGGCGTAAAATCACTCGATTTGAAGGGAGATGCCAACAATTTCACGGTAACAACTCCCCAAGTGACGCTCGTTTTCGACCGAGCTACAGGCGGTTTTGTGGTGAAAAAAGCCAGCGGAGAAGAAGTTTTCCAATCGCTCACTGCTCCTAGCTTCGACAAAGATGGCACGCACCTCACACTTGCCAATCACGAAGGTGAATACTTCTATGGGGGTGGTGTGCAAAATGGTCGTTTCTCGCATCGTGGACAAGTGATTGCCATTGAAAACACCAACAACTGGGTGGATGGTGGCGTAGCTTCTCCTACTCCTTTCTATTGGAGCACCAAAGGCTACGGCATGATGTGGCACACTTTCAAACCTGGTCTTTATGACTTTGGCAACACCCAAGGCAATGTAGTGAAATTGCGCCATGCAGAGCAATATCTCGATGTGTTCTTCATGGTGGCAGATCGCCCCGAAGCCTTGTTGAGCAGTTTCTACCAACTAACCGGTAATCCTGTGCTGCTCCCCAAATTCGGTTTCTATCAAGGTCACCTCAATGCCTATAACCGCGACTATTGGACAGAAGCGAAGGACGACCGTGGCTTCATGAAGATGGAAGATGGCAAGACCTACAATGAGAGTCAAAAGGACAATGGTGGCGTCAAGGAGAGCTTGAATGGTGAACGCAACAACTACCAATTCTCAGCTCGCGCAGCTATCGACCGCTATCTCAACAATGATATGCCCTTGGGCTGGTTCCTCCCTAACGATGGTTATGGTGCGGGTTACGGACAGACGAAAACGCTCGATGGCAACATTGAAAACCTCCGCCAATTTGGCGACTATGCCCGCAGCAAGGGTGTGGAAATCGGTCTGTGGACACAAAGCGATCTCCATCCCAAAGACAGCATCGAGGCTCTCCTGCAACGCGACATCGTGAAGGAAGTGGGCACCGCTGGTGTGCGCGTGCTCAAAACCGACGTAGCCTGGGTAGGTTGGGGTTATAGCTTCGGACTCAATGGTGTAGCCGATGTGGGTCGCATCATGCCAAATATGGCAACAACGCGCGCCCCTTCATCATCTCTCTCGATGGATGGGCAGGAACTCAACGCTATGCGGGAATCTGGAGCGGCGACCAAACCGGTGGTGACTGGGAATATATCCGTTTCCCACATCCCAACCTTCATCGGTTCTGGACTTTCTGGACAGCCCAACATCACCTCCGACCTCGATGGTATCTTCGGAGGAAAGAACATTCCTGTGAATGTGCGCGAATTCCAATGGAAAACTTTCACTCCCATGGAGTTAAACATGGATGGTTGGGGCAGCAATCCCAAATATCCTCACGCACTCGGTGGCAAGAGTATCGCGCTCAATCGCTGGTATCTCAAACTCAAAAGCGAACTCCTCCCTTATACCTACACAGCTGCTGCTGAAGCCGTGAATGGTAAGCCCATGATTCGCCCCATGTTCATGGAAGAAAGCAATGCCTACACACTAGGTAAGCGCACACAATATCAATTCATGTATGGTGACGCCTTCCTTGTGGCACCCGTTTACCAAAACACGGCAGCTGACGAACAAGGCAACGACCGACGCGATGGCATCTATCTTCCCAAAGGAAATTGGGTGGACTACTTCACTGGTGACATCTATGCTGGCGGACGCATCATCAATCACTTCGATGCTCCGCTCTGGAAACTCCCCGTCTTGGTGAAAGCTGATGCCATCATCCCCATGGCAAATCCTAACAACACACCAGCGGAAATCAAGAAAGACCTCCGCATCTTTGAGATTTATGCGGAACGCGGCACAAAGGCGGGACTCTATGACGATGACGGCAAGACACAAGCCTATCTCGAAGGCAAAGAGCCTTTACCGAACTCAAAACGACGGTGAAGAAACAGGTGCTCACGCTCAACATCGACCGCACCATGGCTCAATTCCCCGAGTTTGTCAAATCACAACAAACGGAATTGCGCATCAATGTGTCTAAGGCTCCTAAAAAACTCACTGCAACGGTGGGTGATGCTAAGGTGAAACTCACACAAGTGAGCACGCGTGAGGAGTTTGAACAAGGCACCAACGTGTGGTTCTACGATGCTAAGCCTAATCTCAACCGCTGGGTGCGCGCTGGAGAAGAAAGTGTGGGCGAAGTCATCAAGAATCCTCAAGTACTCGTGAAACTTGCTGCCACCGATGTCACCGAAAACGCGGTGAGTGTTACGGTGAAAGGTTTTGAGTTTAAGACCCCCAATCGCCTTCTCGTGCACCACGGCAAACTTGCTGCTCCTCAATTCAACAAGCAACAAAGTAAGGCTCAGGCTTACACGCTCCAACCTGCGTGGGATGCGGTAGAAAATGCCGACTACTATGAAGTGGAGCATGATGGTCAGATTTATTCCACTATCCGCGCTTTGAATCATCTCTTCGACGATTTAGCACCGGTCACCAATTACTCCTTCCGCGTGCGTGCCGTCAATGCCGATGGAGCAAGTGCTTGGACAGATTTCCAACTCTCTACGGTGAAAGATCCGCTCGAATGGGCAGTTAAAGGCGTGAAAGCTACTACTTCGGTGCAAAACCAAGGTGGACAAGGCACGGATAAACTCTTCGACCGCGATTTGAAGACCGTTTGGCACACGTCATGGGGCAACAAACAAGCTACTCCTTTTGAAATGATTGTCGATTTGAGAAGTGTGAACCAACTAGAGCGTTTTGAATACATTCCTCGTGAAGATGCAGGCAATGGAACGATTCTCTCGGGTGCGTATTCGTTCTCTACCGATCGCCAAAACTGGTCTGCTCCCGTGGCATTCAACTGGGAGAAGGATGGTGAAACTAAGACTGTGAAGCTCAGCGAGGGTGTTGCAGCACGCTACATCAAACTCAATGTAGACAAAGCCGTTGGCAACTTCGGTTCGGGTCGTGAAATGTACGTCTATCGCCGTCCTGGAACGGAAGGTGTGATGCAAGGCGACATCAACCGCGACAAGCGCGTGGACGAAAACGACCTCACGTCTTACATGAACTACACCGGTTTGCGTCGTGGTGATGGTGACTTCGACTATGTGGCAATAGGCGACATCAACAATAACGGTTTGATCGATGCCTACGACATCTCTTGTGTGGGTGTGGAACTCGACGGCGGTGTGCGCAATTCTTCCGACAAGGTGCGCGGACAACTTGTGCTTACTCCCAACGTGAAGACCTATAAGGCTGGCGACGTGGTGGAAATCAAGGTTTCGGGTAAAGACCTCCACTATGTGAATGCCCTCTCCTTCGGTCTTCCCTACAAGGCTGATGAGTGGAATACAAGGGTATCACGCTCAAAGACATGAAGGATATGGTGAATCTCACCTACGACCGCTTGCACACTTCGGGGCAGAAAGCACTCTATCCCACCTTTGTCAACCGCGGTAACAACTTCTTGCTCGAAGAGGGCAATCCCGAACTCTTCACCATCAAGTTTGTGGCTAAGAAAGCTGGTAAATTCAACCTCAAAGCCGTAGACGGTCTGCTCATCGACCGCAATCTCGGCACCGTTTCTTTCTAAAAACGCTAAGACAGCGGGTGTGTCAAATTTTGACACACCCGATTTTTTTGTGCCTTCAGGTCACGAGGTGAGGTTATGAATGCGCTTGTTCTACAGCGCAAAAGTCGTTGTCCGAAAGCGAAACAAGCCCAGTTTTGAAGGGGAACCATTGCCTGCAACAGCAGTAGTGCCCTGCCGTGAAGGCGAAAGATGGACGCGCTTCGGGAAATATGTTGGATGGGGTAGAGATAACGACGAAGAAATCTTTGAAAAATCTCCCACGTTTTTGGAAAAAAACTCCGACGTTTTTTTAGAAAAATCTCCCACGTTTTTTTGGAGAAACGTCCGAGATAATTTCTTTTTTGTCGGACCTTTTCTTGAACCTTTTGTCGAAGGCTTCGAGAGGGAAGAAATGGCAGATGAAAGATAAAATGTTTTCGTTTGTGAAAAATGTGTATTGGGGTGCCTCTCGCGCGCACGCGCATTACAAGAGTTTTGCACTTTTTGCTTTCACAACCTTCACAGAAATCTCTGTAATAAATTGATATACAATGAATAAGATGTGATTTTCGGACAAAAATTAACAATCGGACGATGAAATGCCTTTGAGGGATCTAAAAAGAGGAAAAAGAAAGCATGCAGAGGGAAAAAGAGAGGGGGCAAGAAAAAGCCCCAAAATCGTACGAATTTGGGGCTATCGGTGAAGGTTGTGAAAGCAAAAAAACGAAATTGCTAGGGATGTGCGCGCGTACGCGAGGAAAACTGAGGCGAAACGCCCACCTTTGTAGAGCTCATTTTTTGGGGACCAAAATTCGATTGCGCGAATAGAGCAATAAATAGGTTTGTTTTGCCATGTTGATATTGCGAAATAAGCAATGTGAAAACGAAAATCTTCACTTTTTGCTCTGTTTTTTGTCCATTCGCACCAATTCTTCCCATATACATTTAAGGGGCAAAGAAAAAGCAGAGGGATTATTCCCCCTGCTCCGCCTCGAGAGTTTCGTCTGTGTAAGACTCATCCTGCACAGGTTCTTCCAATATGTAGCGCTGATAGTAAGCCAGCATGAGTGTGGTGAGCGGAAGAGCTACCATCAATCCGATGATGCCAGCGATGTAGCCCCAAACGGAGAGAGAAAGCAGCACAACGGCAGGAGACAAGCCCATGATTTGTCCCATGATGCGAGGGGTGAAAATGGTGTCTTGCAGCACTTGCACCACCACGTAAACCAAGAACACGAGTGCCATCATTCCCCAAAGGAACTGCCGGTGTCTGCCATTTGCAGGAGAGACAAGAGGGCAGCCGGCAAGATGCCGAGCACCTGAATGTAGGGGATGAAGCTCAATACTCCCACAAAGATGCCCATTCCCACAGGCATGGGGAGACCGATGAGCCAGAAACCAATGCTAAACATGACGCCATTGCTGATGGCAACGAGCATTTGTCCGCGGAAATATCCTCGCATGTTGTGTGCCATATCGTTGGAGAGTTTCTCTAAAAAAGCACGTTGTGAGCGTGGTACGTATTTGAGCCAAATGGTGGCATAGTGGTCGTAGTCGGCGAGCAAGAGCACCAGATAGAGTAGGGCGAAAGCGGAACTAGCCAGACTAATGACCACGTTGGCTGTGGATTGCACCACATTCCAAACATGCGGCAGTGAGGTGCGCAACATTTGTAGTACGTTGCCCTGTTTGAGCTTGTGTTCTAGTTGCAGCGAATCCAACCATTCTTGCAGCAAATTTTGCATCCAGTTGGGTAAAACCACATGTCCGCTATCATTTTGCAGATAGCGCAAGAGGGCATCTTTGATGTGGAGAATACCGTCGAGAAATGGCGGAACAATGAGCCATAAAGCCCCCACCGCAATGGCTGTGGTACCAATGAGGGTGAGGATGACGGCTAGAAATCGCGGTCTGATGTAGCAACGAACATAGAGAAAATTGACCACAGGAGCCAAAATCCATGCAATCGCCCATGCTGCAAAGAAGGGAAGGAGAACTGCGCTGAGCCAGTTGATACCAGCAACAAAAAGCGCTAGAAGAGCCACAAAGAGTGTTCCACGAATGAAACGGTCAAATGTGATTTCTTGGCGAAATAATTGCATAAAAATGAGGGATTGATGAGAGACCAATGACGTTCACAAGATGCGTAAGAAAGGATGAGCCTGCCTTCGACATCGTCTCATATCATGATAAGAAAATGATGCTGCAAAGATAACACTTTTCGAGTTCGTTGGTCAAGTTTTGGGCAAATAATTTGTTGCAATGAGGTGAAAGTACTATTTTTGCAACTAGCAAGTCTTAAAAATAAACCTGTAAAAGGAGGCTGAAGTGGTTGAAAATGAATGGGACATTCGCTTTATAATGCTAAAGTCGTGATGCTTCTTTCTCTCCATTAAAGCCTGTGGCTCCTCATCTGTTAGGTAGAGCAAAGACGTCTCTTGTATCACTCGAAGCTCTGCTGACCTGCCAGAAGAAAACGTTTCTATTCCCCACCATCATGTTGTATCTTGTTCCTACGCCGGTTGGCAATTTGGAAGACATTACGCTTCGTGCACTGCGCATCCTTAAAGAAGTGGATGTGGTCTTGGCTGAAGACACGCGCACCAGCGGAATCTTGCTCAAGCACTACGACATTTCCACCCCACTGGTGAGTCACCACAAATTTAATGAGCACCAGACGGCAGCAACGCTAGCAGCGCGCATTGTGGCTGGGGAGACCATGGCACTCATCAGTGATGCCGGCACGCCTGCCATCTCTGACCCTGGTTTTATGCTGGTGAGAGAAGTCGTGAAACAAGGTGGCGAGGTGCAATGCCTGCCTGGTGCAACAGCTTTCGTACCTGCTTTAGTGGCGAGCGGATTGCCTTGCGAACGGTTTTGTTTTGAGGGATTCTTGCCTCAAAAGAAAGGGCGGCAGTCAAAGCTGCAAGCCTTGCAGCGCGAGGAGCGCACGATGATTTTCTACGAAAGTCCCTATCGGGTGGTGAAAACCCTCGAGCAGATGGTAGAAGTGTTTGGCGCAATGCGGCTGTGCAGTGCGTGTCGCGAGATTTCCAAGCTCCATGAAGAGAGCGTGCGTGGCACTTTGCAAGAGGTGCTGGAGCATTTTCAAACCACCGAACCCAGAGGCGAGTTTGTGCTCGTTGTGGCAGGGGCTTCCGACTCTGAGGGGGGGAGAGGTTGAGACTACAACGTCCCAACGAACCAAGCGAGCTGTAGTGGAACGCGACCCCATCACAGGGCAACCCCTCCAAACTTCTGCTACATCGCCCACCGAAAAAGCTGAATTACGTCGCAGCAAGCGACATCGATGAATACTCATTATTCTTTTTATTATTGACATCAACTAACACCTAAGCGTATGAAGAAAATAGCATTTCTCCTAATCGCCGTATTCGGTATGACTTTCATTTCGTGCAACACGAAGAAGGATAAGGAAACGGTAGCTGAACTCTCTGCTGCTGACTCTTTGCAACAGATTGTTGCGCAGAAAGATAAGGAGCTGACGGACATGGTGACGACCATGAATGACATTCAGGACGGCTTCCGCAAAATCAATGAAGCGCAAGGGCGCATCACCATCGAACGTCGTCAAGGCGAACAGACCAATCGTGCACACATCGTGGAAGATGTGAAGCTCATCGAGAACACGATTCGTCTGAACAACGATTTGATCAACAATCTTCGCCAACAAGTGAAGGCTTCTAAGTCGAACAATGCCGAATTGCGCAAAAAGATGGAAGAGACGGTGGCTGCCTTCACTGCTCAAATCGCTGATTTGACCAAACAAGCGGAAGAACTTCGCGCTGAATTGGCAAAAAAAGGATATTAAAATTGCAGAACTTGGCGAACAAAACGCTAATCTTCAGAGCAATGTGAACGAGCTCAGTGCGCAAAACGAAACGAAAGCGCGCACCGTGGCTTCACAAGATCGCGAACTCAACAGTGCTTACTATGTGTTTGGCACGAAGAGCGAACTTAAGGAACAAAATATCCTCAAGGGTGGTGAAGTGTTGCGCAACAACAATTTCAACAAGGATTATTTCACCAAGATTGACATCCGCGTGGACAAGGTGATTCGCCTTTACTCTAAGAGTGCACGCTTGATGACAACTCACCCCGAAGGTAGTTATTCGCTCGATAAAGACGCACAAGGTCAATATACCCTCCGTATCACAGACCCTGCTCGTTTCTGGAGTGTGAGCAAGTATCTTGTCATCACCGTGAAATAACGCTTTCGAGCAAACCTTCTTTCAAAATTAAGGATAGTTTATGCCTATTCCCACGTGGCGTTCTACGTAGGGATAGGCATATTTGCACCTAACTCTTTAGCTGGTTTGTGCCAGTATGAACATAACCCCCAAAAGCAGTTTGAAATAGTGCTACTTGGGGATAAACTTCTATGATATGATGATGAAACGAATTTCTATATTGAATGTTCCTGCACGCGCAGGAAGACTCGGGGCACTGTTGTTGGTGTTGCCTTTCCTTTTGAGCAGTTGTGTGAGTTACGATAGTTGGAATCGCACGACTACGGGGATGAGTTTGGGCGCCTTCTTTGGTTCCACAGTGGGCGGCATCCTTGGTGGCAACCGCGGTGCCGATTTGGGTACGCTGATTGGAGGTGCCACAGGTGCGGCTATTGGTGCGGCTTCGGCAGCAAAAAATGAAGAACAGCGGACACGAACTTACGATACGTATTATAATGTGCCGCGCGATGGACGCTATGGCAACGAACCAGTGGGCTATGGTCGCTACAACAATGGGAGTGATGTGTATGCTTCTTTTAATGGTCTAGAAATCTCTAACCTCACTTTCGCAGACTACAATGGCGATCGTGCTCTTCAACCTGGAGAACGTGCGCAGATTACTTTCGACCTCTACAATAATTCTGGCAGCACGCTCTATAACATTGCACCAGTGGTGTCTTGCGACTATAAGCGTGTGAATATTTCCCCTACGGCTATCATCGGTGAACTTCCTGCTGGTCGCGCCGTGCGCTATCAAGCTGAGGTCGTGGCTCGCAACAATGCGCGCGATCGTGAACTAGTGTTCCAAATCGCACTCCCTGATCCTCAAGGGCGTCTTTACCCTGTAAAAACATTTAGTATCGAACTTTTGAAACGTAGATGAGACTTTCCTCGCACTATTCGGCTACGCTCCGCTTAGGACTTCCCATTGCCATTGCACAACTCGGCACGATTATCTTAGCTTTTGCCGACACCATCATGGTGGGGCATTATAGCACACCTGCGCTCTCGGCAGCATCGTTTGTCAATAGCTTGTTTAATCTGGCTACCATGATTATTTTAGGCTATAGCTACGGATTGACGCCCTTCGTTTCGGCAAAGTATAGTCAGGGGAGACAATGCTGGAGTGGGTACGATTATGCGCCGAGGGCTCATGATGAATCTCTTCTTTGGGGCAGGAGTGCTCTTTGTCTTTGGTGTCCTGTATTTCCTTCTTCCCTATCTCAGACAGCCAGAGGCGTTGCTCCCACTCATGCAGTCGTATTACATTACGCTTTGGGTGTCGCTCTGGTTTGTGGTGCTCTTCACAGCAGCGCGCCAATTTACCGACGGTATCACCTATACCAGTTTAGCGATGTGGCTCATCTTGGCAGGAAATGTGATCAATATTGTGCTGAACTATCTGCTCATCTTTGGCATAGGTCCATTTCCCGAATGGGGGCTCTTTGGCGCGGGGTTTGCTACTATGGTGAGCCGCATATTGGTGGCAGTGGTTTTGTTGGCAATTATCTTTTGGGGTAAGCGTTTTGCTGATTTCCGCCTTCCACTCTCGGCTGATAGCCTCTCGCAGTTGCCCTCGTTGCGCGAAATTCATCGCAAGTCGTGGCCCGTGAGTTTGCAGATTGGTTTGGAAACTTTCTGTTTTGCGGGTTCGGCTGTGATGACAGGATGGTTGGGAGAAATTCCGCTCGCGGCTTATCAGATTTTGATGACTTTAGGTACGCTAGGATTTACCCTTTACTATAGTTTGGGGGCTAGCATGAGCATTCGTATCTCTTACTTCCTGGGACAAAATGATAAGGCTGAGGCTTTGTTGGCTGGAAAAGCGGGAAGAAATTTGCTTTTGCTCAATGCTACTTTGTCTTCGATGCTCTTTTATTTTGCTGGTAATGTGATAGTTCATCTCTTTACGCAAGATATGGCAGTGATTTCAGCTGCACTTGCCCTGCTAGTGCCGCTGGTGGTATACCAATATGCTGATGCGCTGCAGATTTGTTACGCTAATGCGCTGCGCGCTACGCAACATGTGTTGCCGATGACGTGGAGTTCTGCGGTGGCTTACCTTGTGGTAGGCATGCCTGCGGCGTATTTGATGGGCTTTACGCTGAAGGGCGGTGTGGAAGGTATCTTTTATTCATTTGCTATCTCGCTGATGGTGGCTGCGCTTCTCTTTGCGTTTTTCTATCATCGATTTATGAAGGCGAAAGGCTAGTGAGTTTTTGAGCTGTTCCGCTTTATTGAAGGAGCATTCCTTTACCTCAAATCAGTATCCTATATGTGACGTTTTAGATTACAATGAAAAATCCCCATTTGCATGACGCAAATGGGGATTTTTGTGTGTGTGGTGTTTCGGATTAGAAACCTGCGAGTTCAAGCACTTTGGCAACGGCTTCGTCAAGACCTGCGGTGTTCTTACCACCTGCAGTGGCGAAGTGAGGAGCACCACCGCCACCACCTTGGATGAGGCGTGCGGCTTCTTTGACGAGGTTACCAGCATGGAGCTGACGACTTGCAATGAGGTCCTTGCTCACCATGACAGTGAGGAGAGGTTTGTCGTCGTGTTTAGAACCGAGAACGAGGAAGGTGTTTTCGGGCAACTGTCCTGACACTTGGAAGGCGAGGTCTTTCACTGCGCCTGCTTCTACGTCCATGGGGAGAACTTGTGCAATGACTTTCACACCATCAACTTCTTTGGCGGCTTCGATGAGGCGACCTTTGAGTTGTCCCACGCGCTCGCGAACGGCAGCTTCTACCTGCTTCTTCAAGTCAGCGTTTTCGTCGATGGCTTTTTGCACAGCGGCTTTCACGTCTTTGGCGTTGTTGAAGAAGGCGCTGACACTGCTGAGAATGTCTTGTTGGAGATACATGCTTTCTTCTGCTGCTTCACCGGTGATGGCTTCGATACGGCGGATACCTGCGGCAACACTGCTTTCACTCACGATGCGGAACAGACCAAGTTTACCGGTTGCGCTGACGTGTGTACCACCACAGAATTCTACGCTATCACCGAATTGTACAACACGTACGCGGTCACCATATTTTTCTCCGAAGAGGGCAATCGCTCCCATGTTTTTAGCTTCTTCGATGGGCACATCGCGGTGATCTTGGAAGGGGATGTTTTCGCGGATGCGACCATTGATGATGCGTTCGATTTGGCGCAATTCCTCGGGTGTTACTTTTTGGAAGTGAGAGAAGTCGAAACGAAGACTGCGGTCGTTGTTGAGCGAACCTTTTTGTTCTACGTGGGTGCCGAGGACTTCGCGGAGTGCTTGGTCGAGCAAGTGAGTAGCGGTGTGGTTGGCTTCAATTTTGTGACGACGATCTTCATCAACACATGCCATGAATTCTGCTTCGGGATGCTTGGGAAGTGCCTTAGTGAGGTGGATGGGAAGGTTGTTTTCGCGCTTGGTGTCGAAGATTTCCACTGTTTCTTCCTCATTGATGAGCACACCAGTGTCACCTACTTGTCCACCCATTTCAGCATAGAATGGCGTGTTGTCGAGTACGAGTTCAAAGTAGGTTTGCTTCTTTTGTTGCACTTGACGATATTTCAAGATGCGGCAACCATATTCGGTGTAATCCCAACCGTGGAAAGTGGTGTCACCTTCTGCCAAAACCACCCAGTCGCCTGTTTCTGTGGCTGCGGCATTGCGCGCGCGCTCTTTTTGTTGTTGCATTTCTGCATCAAAACCAGCTTCGTCGACCGTGAGACCGGCTTCTGAACAAATGAGTTCGGTGAGGTCGAAGGGGAAACCATAGGTGTCGAAGAGGGTGAAGGCTTCTTTTCCTTCCACCACTTTGTTGCCTGCTGCCTTCGTGGCTTCAATTATATTTTCCAAACGGTTGATACCAGTGGCAAGGGTGCGGAGGAATGATTCTTCTTCTTCGCGAATCACCTTGGTGATGAGTTCTTGTTGCGCCGGAAGTTCGGGATATGCGCCTCCCATCTCTTGTACGAGGGTGGGAATGAGGCGGCAAATGAAGGCTTCGCGCTGGTTGAGGAAGGTGTAAGCGTAGCGAACTGCACGACGCAAGATGCGACGAATCACATAACCTGCTTTCGCGTTGGAGGGAAGTTGTCCGTCTGCGATGGAGAACGCGATGGCGCGCAGGTGGTCTGCGATGACGCGCATTGCCACGTCGGTAGCTTCTTCTTTTCCATAAGCAAAACCAGAAAACTCTGCGATTTTGCGAATGATGGGTTGGAAAATGTCGGTGTCGTAGTTGGAGTTCTTGCCTTGAAGCACACGCACCAAACGCTCAAATCCCATACCGGTGTCGATAACCTTGTGGGGAAGTCCTTCGAGAGAACCGTCGGCTTTGCGATTGTATTGCATAAACACGAGGTTCCAAATTTCAATCACCTCGGGGTTGTCTTGATTGACGAGAGAAGCTCCAGCAACTTTGGCTTTTTCTTCTTCGGAACGTCCATCGATGTGGATTTCTGAGCAAGGACCGCAGGGACCGGTGTCACCCATTTCCCAGAAATTGTCGTGCTTGTTACCATTGATGATGTGGTCTTTGGGGAAATAGCGTTCCCAAATGGCAGCTGCTTCATCATCGCGCTCTAGTCCGGCTTCTTTGTCGCCTTCAAAGACAGTGACATAAAGATTTTTGGGGTCAATCTTGAGCACTTCCACCAAGAATTTGTAGGCGAAAGTGATGGCATCTTCCTTGAAGTAGTCGCCAAATGACCAGTTACCGAGCATTTCAAACATCGTGTGGTGGTAGGTGTCGTGTCCCACCTCTTCGAGGTCGTTGTGCTTACCACTCACGCGCAGACATTTCTGAGAGTCTGTCATGCGTCGGCATTTAGGTTCTGTGTGTCCGAGGATAATATCCTTGAACTGATTCATACCCGCATTGGTGAACATGAGGGTGGGGTCGTCTTTAATCACCATTGGAGCGGAGGGAACGATGAGGTGTCCGTGCTCCTCAAAGAAACGCTTGTAAGATTCGCGTATTTCGTTTGCAGTCATCATACTGAATTCTAATCTATTTGGTGCAAAGTTACAATTTTCTGAGCAAAAATCGAGCGATTCTGCCACGAATTGTGACGGAATCGCTCAATGTGTGAGAGAGTTGGGAGGAAATGCCTCCTAAAGGAGCTTATTGTTGATTCGGATATCCTCCGTTATAGGGTTGCTGATTTGGATATCCTCCGTTATAAGGTTGTTGATTTGGATATCCTCCGTTATAAGGTTGTTGGTATCCATAAGGTGCACCTTGACCATAAGGATTTCCCCAATTGTTGCCGTTATTTCCTAGATCTTTGGGGTTAGGACCATATTGATTGTCGCCTGGAGTGCTATCCGTGCAATAGAAAACAAGGAGCACAATGCCTGTGATAACATTCACATAGGGAATCATTCCAATGAGCATCAACCAACCACTTTTTCCCGTGTCGTGTAGGCGGCGTGCTGTCACCGCCCACGTAGGGACTAATAATCCGATACAAGTAATGATACCAACAAACGATAGCAGAGCACCAAGTATAGTAAGTGCAGAGGGTGTTTCTGGGGTTGAATAGTCTTGAAAAGCCCCACCCGCAAGTAATAGAATAAGACCAATAAATATGGGTAAAAAGACGAAGAGAAAATGGAAGAGAGTGTAATACCAAAACTCAGAACGGCGTGCACGGCCGTTGAAGTCAGCATAGTGCTGAAGGCAATAGAGGAAATACTTCATAAAAGGATTGTTTAAAGGGTTTATTGCTAAGATGAATGTTTGAGCACTTCAATTATTGCTTTTCCTTGAGTTGACGAACTTATTGATGGGTGTATTCTCCGTTATATGGAGTCTGTTGATATAGATTTGCGTTGTTTCCTTCTTTGGGGTTAGGACCAAATCTATTTACACCTTGTTGGCTGTCAAAGCAATACCAAACTAGAAGAAGGAATCCTGCTGCCAAGTGGAACATGATAGAGATGCACAAGAGTACTAAAAGCCCCTTTTGCTCCATACAAATAGAGAAAGCATGCTCATTCATTCCATTAGTGAATAGCGGATATATGAAGATTAACATCAAAACAAACGTAATGAGTGTAGTAGCGAAGGTCAATAGTTGCCACCAACCACTTCGATTCGTGTCGTGTAAACGTCGAGCTGAGACTGCCAAACTAGGGATGAGTACGGCAAGAGAATACACTGAGTTTAAGAAACCAAGATTTACACCTGTTACTCCTTTTATTGCTAAAACGATAAGGTAAATACCAATTGCAATCAGAAAGTTGAAGAGTTGAAAGAACCAATACTCAGAACGGCGTGCACGGCCGTTGAAGTCAGCATAGTGCTGAAGACAATAGAGAAAATATTTCATGACAAATGGATTGAAAGGGTTTATTGTAGAGAGGATGGCTATTCCTTCTTGGCATACTCTTGTAGAACTTTAATTCAACGGAATGGTTACACCAAGGTTGATATTGCTCGCATAACGCTCCAATAAGCCGTCCGTTCCGAATGAAGTGGGAATAACATCCGTACCTACAAACACTTGGAAACGTGGAGCTTGCAACGTTAGCATTGTACCGAAGTTCACACGATTGTTTACAAAAGTACTGCTAACCCCCAGTTCAACGGGTTTGATGGGATGCCAAGCTGCACCAAGCGTGAGTTGCGATTGTTGGAAATCTCCATCAAAATATCTAGAATAGAGTGCACCCACGTTCAGATGCTTCACAAAGGAAGTTCATAAGTTGCACCGAGGTTGAGGGTAGTGCGCAATTGAGAAGTCATTGCAGCTGTACCATTATCGTTGAGTGCCAAAACATCTTGAAGTTCTCCTTCAAACTCTTTTTTCACAACAGCAGAAGGATCAGTGTTGGGAACAAGAGGGTTGTTTCCGTTGTTTACTAGGTTGGTTGCACGTTTTTTCGCATCTTCAATCGTCCATTTACGATTCACCTCATTCCCCAGTTTTTGCACCTTATTGTAGTGGATAAAACCCAAATCAGTGACAGCAGCACTCAGCGTAAGACCTTCAACCCCGTGCACTTCGTAGGTGACACCGAGATCAGTGGCAAGTCCCCAACCTGCAGGCGCGATGCTCAAGTTTTTAGGTTCTTGCAAATGTCCTTTTTTGTCGAAATGGAACTCTGTATTTCCCACCGCTACAGATGCGAAAGCACGTCCTGAAGCAGCCCACTGTTCACGTCCTGTTTTCACTTGCACATCCTGTACTTTACCATCTGCATAAGCCAATGCCACAAGACCTTTGAGTTTTCCACCCACGGTGAAATGGTTACCTACCGTGTGGGCATATCCCAAAGCAACTTCGCCGTAAGTGCGATGTTGGAGTGAGAGTTGATCAAAACCATAACCATTCTGCAATTTAGGGTTCTTGAAATAGTGGAAAAGTTGATTAGGAACTTCAAGAGAAGTGTTGGAACGAAGATTTACCTCAAGGAGCGAGGTACCCGAACCAAATGCAGAAGCAAATGAAAGAATGTTGAGGTTGAATTCTGAGTTGGTCGTCACATTTTGATTTCCCAAACGTTGATAAACAACTGCTCGGGAACAGTTTTGTCAGTGAAAAACTTATAGTCCGTGCCTTCATTCTTATAGAAAAACGCGTTCAAAGGATGACTAGTTGATGCGTTATAATACACATTACCTACTAGAGGAATAGCCGTATAAGGACGATTTTCCAGCATTGCAGCATTGTGTTGATGCGCGTATTTATAAGTCTCCATGAAGAAACCCGTCCGTGAGGTTTGCGCCATAGCTTGCGGTGCAAAACCGAAGGTACTTCCCGTAATAAGTGCCAAATAGGTCAATGGTAAAAACCATTTCTTAGTCATAGTGATGTGGATTTGAGAAATAATTAAAAAACAGTTGTGCCATCTTCTTCAGAAGAAAGCCAAAGAGTGAATAGATCGTGAAAATAAAGTCTTTCCAAAGTCTATCAGGTACTACTCACCAATGAGTGCAAATATAGGGAGAAATGTTTAATCTGACAAGTAATTTTAGTTGAATTGTAAAATATATTAGAAATTCGATATTGAAAGGACTGTGAATTATGAAAATCTATTCAACCTGAAATTCAATTATTTTCTTCTACCAAATGTTTAGAAGCAACAATCCTAGGCAGAAAGCAAAAGCAAAAACAAGGATGTTTCGCGAGGTTTCTCCCAGAAGCGCGTTTAGCGCACGACCGTGGCGAATGCGTTTCAACGCTTTCCAAGTGCGCCAGTGAAGCGGAAAGAAGGCGAAAGCTGCAAGTGCTGGAAGAAATTGCATGAACGCAGTCTTTCCCGTTGCAGGAAGTGCCGCGCAAACTCCAATAAGCGTGAGCAAGGCAGTAAGCCCTAAAAGCAGATAAAGTCCAAGTGTTTTCGATTCTCCCAAAAGGACCACGAGTGTACGTTTCTGCACGCGCGCATCGTTATCGCGATCACGAAAGTTGTTGATCACCAGTAATAAATCGACTACAAGTCCAATGCTCAAACCTAGGAGAAGGGCTGGGAGTGTGAGGTGGTCGGTGAGCAAAAAGTAGGTGCCACTCACTGGAATTAAACCAAAAAAAATGAGCACCATAACATCCCCTAGCGCCAGACGACTCAAGTGGGTGGTGTAGAGAAAGGCACCTGCCCCACAGCTTACCCCCACTAATCCTAGCCACAGCGCCAGTTGGGCGAAGGGGTATTGCGAAGCGTGGGCAAATAGGACTAAGCTGCACAGTCCTACTGCGGCAGCGAGAATGAGGGTGATGGCAATGCCTCGCTGCATAGCTTGTGGAGTGATCCAACCTTGTGCACAGGCGCGCTCCGGACCGAGTCGGTCTTCTCCATCGCGTCCACGGCGGAAGTCGATGAGGTCATTGATGAAATTTGAAGCGATTTGCATCAATCCAGCAAAAGCCGCGCAGAGCACCGCTAAAAATGGCGCTGCAGCATGGGGTGTGTCGTCGGTATAGGCTAGGGTGGTGGCTGTCACCACTGAAACGAGTGCGCCCGAGAGGGTCTTAGGACGAGCCGCCAACCACCATGCGCGGAGGGTGTGGGGAGTAGCTTGTGAGTTCATGCAGCGAAGATAGATGTTTTGCTTGGTGTAACCAAGAATAATTGCTATTTTTGCCCTTAAATCAACGACTCCTTATGCCTTATCACGAACACTTTCCTCGCAGAGGCCGCATCGAAGTGGTGTGCGGAAGTATGTTTTCTGGAAAAACAGAAGAACTGATTCGTCGCATCAAGCGCGCACGAATTGCACAGCAGCAGGTGAAAATCTTCAAACCCTGCATCGATACGCGTTACAGTGACGTCGAAGTGGTGTCGCACGATGCGCAGTCCGTGGCTTCCGTGCCTGTGGCATCGGCTACCGAACTCGTTGCTCTGGCTCAAAGTGCCGATGTGGTGGGCGTAGATGAAGCGCAGTTCTTTGACGAAGGTCTGGTGGAGGTGTGCAATGCCTTGGCGAATCAGGGTAAACGCGTCATCGTGGCTGGACTCGACATGGACTTTCGCGGTCAGCCTTTTGGTCCGATGCCTGCACTCTGTGCCGTGGCAGAAGATGTGACCAAGGTGCATGCTGTGTGTGTGCGCTGTGGCGAGTTGGCACAGTATAGTCACCGTTTGGTGGCAGGCGACAATCAGGTGATGCTCGGCGAGATGCAAACCTATGAGCCACTTTGCCGCCAATGCTATGATCGCTGTTGCGAGCATGCCGAGGAGTAGTCGGTGCGTGAGTAGCAGGGATGGGTGTGTCGCTGCACTGTTGATATTTTATGGAAAGTTGCAGACCCTTGTTTGAAAAAAACGTCTGCGAACTTCTGTCATTTGTCTAATGTCTAAATAAGAATAGGATATGAAACACTATCTTTTACTGCTACTTCTATTGCTGGGCTTAGGTACAGCGCAAGCGCAACAGTTGCAAGAGGAGCAACGCTCAGAGCGTCAATTGGTATTTGCTGATTTCCGTGATGCCAAAGTGCTCCAAACCTTTGGACGTCTTGTAAAGGCAAAAGCCAATATCCTTTATAAAAATGCTGCCCTCTGCTACGTTGATGAGAAAAATGGCAAGGTGTATCAAGCCAGCAATGCTAGTATCATTGGTGTGGTCTTCGACAGCATCCGTTATCAGAAGGTGGATAAAGTGGCGATGGGGCGTGTGGTTGCCGAACGTGGCGCCAATAGTTTGCTCTGTGTCACTACCATCGACATGGAAAAATATAAGGAAATCACTGGTGGAAGCACGGATTTACCTTTTGTTTCTCTTGATTTAGGTGGGCTGGCTCGAGAAACATTTATCGATATGAGTGGTGGCGAACAGCAGTCCAATAAAGGTTACCCCTTGAAACACACCTATTATTTTAGTTTGAAGGGGCGTATCGTGCCTGCTCGTGAGAAGACCATCAAGAAAGAAGTGAAGCCCGACATGAAGGTGGCTTTCAAAAACCTGATGGAAGATCGTTGGTGGAGTTGGAATGATGTACCTTCTTTGGAACAACTCTTCCTTTATTTCCCAGAATAAGGATTTGTAAAACACAAGCGCAACTAAACATGTCAACTATTCTTTTTCCATCCCCAATCTTTGGACCCGTGCAGAGTCGAAGGTTGGGCGTTTCGCTCGGCATCAACCTATTGCCTGCAGATGGCAAACTCTGTACCTTTGATTGCATCTACTGCGAATGTGGATTTAATCGTGATACAAAGCCCAAACTCCGCATCCCTTCGCGTGCAAAAGTGGCGCAAGAGTTGGAGCAAACCTGCAGGAGATGGAACGCAACGGACGTGGTCCCGATGTCATCACCTTTGCTGGTAATGGCGAACCCACCATGCACCCCGACTTTCCTGGTATCATTGAGGACACCATCGCGTTGCGCGATCACTATTTCCCAAAAGCTAAAATCAGTGTGCTGAGCAATGCCACCTATTGCCATCTGCCTGCGGTGCACGAAGCCCTGCGAAGAGTAGACAACAACATTTTGAAACTCGACACCCTTTCCAACGAATACATTACCCTCGTCGATCGCCCTGTGTTGAAATACGATGCTGAAGAAATGGTGGAACGATTTTGTGCTTTTGAAGGGAAAGTCCAGGTGCAAACCCTATTCATGAGTGGTGAATATCAAGGACAGTCTGTAGACAACACTGCCGATAGTTTCATTGCTCCATGGCTAGAGGCTTTGCAGCGCATTCGTCCCGAAGCGGTCTACATCTACACCATCGATCGCGATACTCCTGCGAAGGGGTTGAAAAAAGCCTCACCTGAGGTGCTCGATGCCATCGGTGAGCGCGTGAAGGCGCTCGGTCTCTCCTGCACCGTTTCCTATTAGTCATTGCTGAAAAACAATATAACCCTATGAAACTTTCCCAAGAAATTGCGCCTTTCTTTGCATCGCGTGCCGATCGTTGGCGCAGCGAGGGATTGTTTTGTGCTTTAAGTGGTGGAGCTGACTCTGTGGCACTGGCGTTGGTGATGCGCGATTTGCAACTGCCTTTCACGGCTTTGCACTGCAACTTTCATCTTCGTGGTGCAGAGAGTGAGGGAGACGAAGCCTTTGTACGTGCTTTTTGTGCGCAACATGGTATTCCACTCTTGGTGAAGCATTTCGATGTGGAGGAACAGTGCCGAAAGACGGGCGAAAGCATCGAAATGGCAGCACGGACGTTGCGCTATGCTTGGTTTGCCGAACAAGGGGGATATGTCTGTGTGGCGCATCATGCCGATGATCAAGCAGAAACCTTGCTGCTCCAACTCATTCGTGGCACGGGGCTGCGTGGCTTAGCTGGTATGGCTGCAGAGCGCGACCGCGTATGGCGTCCCTTTTTAACCTTCTCGCGCGATAGCCTTTTAGATTTTTTGCAACAGCGTGGTGCAACCTTTGTTGAGGATTCCACCAATAGCGACACCCACTATCGTAGAAATTGGGTGCGTCATGAGCTTTTACCCCTGTTGAGAGCGGTGAATCCCTCGATAGCTAACACTTTGTCTGAAACGGCAAGCCACATGAGGCAGGCGCTGTCGGTCTACGAATTTGGACTGCAGTCGATAGCGGCTCAGGTGGAAGATGAACAGTTGGCAGTGCATCCTTTGTGGGGACGTGATTTGCGACGTTTTTCGATTGTCGCACTCCAAAATTTGGGAACTGCAGGCGAACAGTGGTGGAGAGAGCTATGTTGGCAACATGGATTTTCTACCGATGAGGCGCAGCAAGCGTGGCAAGGGAGAGAAGGTTTGTGGATTTTGTCCAAGACCCACCAGTTGTGCAGGAATGGCGCGTGGTTGGAATTGGCGAATCTAGATTTTCCACTACCTATACTTAAAATGGAACGTCTAGTTTCCTCATCGCCTTTCATTCCAAGCCGCGATCCTTATTGCGCAACGATAGATGCAGCCTCTGTAGACGGTGAATTATATCTGCGCACTGTGACTGTGGGAGACCGATTTCTCCTTATGGCATGCGGAAGGGGAGCAAGTTGGTGAGCGACTATTTGACCGATCGTCATCGTTCGCGCATAGAGAAACAGCGGGCTTTGGTAGTATGCGATGCCCAAGGTATCGTGTGGCTAGTTGGTGAAACGATTGCTCACCGTGTGGCTTTGTCTGATTCCACTGAATCGGTGCTACAACTAACCCTTCAAGCTGTGAAAACACTGGAAGAGCAAGGGGCAGGGCAGTGATGCTGTAATGAAAAGCCAGTTTCTCCCCAAAAAAACTTTGTATTATGGGATAAAAATTTGCTTTTCGTTCGTCTATTCTAGTGCTTTTTGCTAACTTTGCATCACAACTTAATGGTTAATTTCATCATGAAACCCACACTATTTCTCCTTGCTGCCGGTATGGGCAGTCGTTACGGTGGTCTGAAACAACTTGACAAGCTCGGACCCCAAGAACAAACCATCATGGACTATTCCATCTATGATGCCATCAATGCTGGTTTTGGCAAACTCGTTTTTGTCATCCGTAAAGATTTTGAAGAAGATTTCCGCAACATCGTTCTCACAAAGTACCAAGATAAAATCCCTTGCGAGTTGGTGTTCCAAGCACTCGATGCACTTCCCGAAGGCTTTACTTGTCCCGAAGGTCGTGAAAAGCCTTGGGGAACAAACCACGCTGTGATGATGGGGGCTGGTGCGATTAATGAGCCTTTTGCAGTGCTCAACTGCGATGACTTCTACGATCGCGATGCTTTCCAAGTGATGGGTAAGTTCCTTGCTTCACTTCCTGAAGGTAGCACTGGCAAATATGCTATGGTGGGCTTCCGCGTGGGCAATACACTTTCTGAAAGTGGCACTGTGAGCCGCGGTGTTTGTGAGGTTGATGATAAGAATCTCCTTACTTCTGTAGTGGAACGCACCAAGATTGAGCGTCACGATGGTGTGGTGCAATATCTAGATGAGAACGGCGAATGGGTGTCAATTCCCGATACTACTCCCGTTTCCATGAACTTCTGGGGCTTCACTCCCGACTATTTCGCACACTCTGAAGAATTCTTCAAGTCTTTCCTCTCTGATCCTAAGAACATCGAAAACTTGAAGAGCGAGTTCTTCATCCCTCTTATGGTCGATCACCTCATCCGTAAGGGTGTTGCTACTTGCGAAGTGCTCGACACTACTTCTAAATGGTTCGGTGTGACTTATCCCGAAGATCGTCCCGAAGTAGTAGAGAAGTTTGCGAAACTCGGTGCAGACGGTGTTTATCCTGAAAAGATGTTCTAATTGAACTTTACGTCCTATCTTTGTCTTCGGACCATGGGCTGACAACCAATATAATAGCTGCGCGACTACTGAAATGTGGTCGCGCAGTTTTGTTGTGAGTGCCATTGCATCGAATGGCGTGATAGTGTTCCAATCTTGGGATTCCCTAGGCAAGAGTAGCTCAATCTTACTGCAAGTCGTGTTAGAGAAGTTGTGGCTGTTGTGAGTTTTTTGTAAGCAAGACAACTGCCGAAGGACACCACAAGGGGGAGATGTTGAGATGCTTAACTTTAGATCCAACAAAATGCGCCTCATGGTTCAAAGCAGAGTTTGAACGATGAGGCGCAATATACGTTAAGAGCGTGTAGCGTGCGCGCAATGTTATACGGCAGCTGCGGGGTTTCTCTTATTTGGTAGCTGCGGGTGCAGGAGTTTGTGCAGCAGGAGCAGCAGTGCCTTGTGTGGCAGGAGCAGCTTGGTTGGCAGGTGCAGCTGGAGCAGCGGGAGCTGCAGGTGCTGCAGGTGCGGGAGCGGTAGTCTTGATGTTGGTCACATCGAAAGTGCCATCCGTGTTTTGGTGTACGAAGAAGCTAGTAGCAACACTGAACACCACGAGGAGAGCGGCGAGCGTCCAAGTTGCTTTCTCCACAAAGTCGGTAGTCTTGCGTACACCGAGTACGGAGTTTGCACTTGAAACGTTAGAGGCGAGACCACCACCCTTAGATTCCTGAATGAGCACCACAATGGCGAGGAGAACAGCGGTGATGACTGCCAAAATAACAAAAAGCGTGTACATGATGGGATTATGATTTGTATTTATTATTGATTGCTAGTTTGCGCAAAAAGCGTATTTGATCTGCAAAGTAAGCACTTTTTCTTGGATTATTCAAGTGAATTTGGGTGAGAATTGCAATTGCGTGCTCATATCGCTCTTGTTGGATGCAGATTTTTGCCAAAGATTCGGAATAACAGCCTTCTGCGACGAGACATTCGTCGAGTGTAGCTGGTTCGGCTTCGGGAGGGTTGGAAATAGATGGCTCAGGATCAGACAAATTGATACGGTCTTGAGGAGGTACCGACATAAATTGTTCAATGAGCGACTGGGTGCGGTCGGTGGGTTGCTCCAGAGGAGGAGGGGCTTCGACGCCATATTGCACGGCTACTGTGGCGGCTATCGCCTCTTGCTGGAAGAGATAGCTCATATAGTCTGCTGAAGGATCGGCAGTAGGCATTCGCGTGGGGGAGTCTGCACCTTCCTTTTGTTTGTCCAAAAAAACGTCTATGAGCGCTGCCATGCGGTCTTTGGCAGGAGCTGCAGGTTTGCGAACGGGCTTTTGTGGAATTTCATATTCCTTTGCTTTAGCTAAATCGAAGAGCGGTTTGCGGTCGGGAAGCAGGATGGCAGCTTTTCGAAGTTCGTGCTCATAGGATTCGTGCTGAAGTTTGTGAGCATTTTTCACCAAGAGCAGGCGTGCCGCATGGTAATAAGGATATTCCTCCACCAACTTGCTGAGCTGGTGAAACGTCGAATCGTCGAGGGCTTCGGGATGATCGAGGTAATAAGCAATATCCATTATTCTGATATGTGAGGCGAACCACTTGGAGTGGCAAAGGCAAAGAACTGCCAGTGAATGTTGAGAATGAGCGAGGGGAAGCAGAGGTTACCAGTCGGCAACGGTGGCATTGAAAATTTGATCGCAGATGTCGCGAATCAATTCTGTGACCAGACGTTCTTGCACTTGTGAGAGTTGCAAGTTAGCATCGTAGGGAGCAGTGGCAGAAAACTGTCTTTCCCAGCGTTGGTTGGTCTTTTTATTTTCAAAACGGATGTTTACCGTTAAGCGCAGTTGCACTTGAGAGGAGAAACCGTCTGCCGAAATAGACTTGTTGAATTGGTCGTATCCCGTGATTTCTCCAGAAATGTGCATGTCACCATTACGTTTAACAAGGCGCAAACGAGTTTGATTGACATATTGGTCTTGTAAGCGATTGTTGAACATGGCTTGCATCGGAGCCCAACCATAGGGAGCGCGGTTGGCGATTGGGTCGATTTGCAAGGTTTTGATCAAATCGTAGTTGAGGTTCGTTCCTGTAAATTTGTAGGATACGCTACATGCAGCCAATACAATGGTGAAAAGTGCTGGTAGAAGAAACGACCAACTCCGGAAGAAGGGGCGTATCTCACGAGATAATTGTGATATGATGCTCATAGCGAGTCTGTGTTATAAATCTTCAAGACCGTATTCCTTGATCTTGCGATAGAGGGTGCGTTCGGAGATACCAATCTGATCGGCTGCCTGCTTGCGATGACCGTTGTATTTATGGAGCGCTTGAATAATCAAGTCGCGTTCCACATCGTTTTTTGTGCGTATTTGAGCCGTTGGTGCGGTAGATTGCATTTCATCGTCCACGATTTCTTCCGCGTTGTCTATGATTTCATGAGCAATGACTGGTGCGTCACGATGATAGGACAAGTAGGGTGGTGCGCTGCTAGCCTGATTGTTGGCATTCCACTGCCCTTGTTTCAATTGTGCCACCTCGGTTTTTAATTGCTCGATGTCGTGACGCAGGGTGAGAATCATCTGCAAGATAGCATTGGTGTCCTTCCCTAGTCTGGCATTAGCATCCGACTTTTCGAGGGCAGTGTATGCCCCACTCACCGTGATTTGCGTATGCTCTGTTTGGAAGTTGATGTAGTGGGCTAAAATTTCAGGCGTGATTTCACGAGTGTCTTCCGTGACCGACATTGTCTCTGCCAGATTTGAGTTGGCGGATATTGCCGGGCCATGAATAGGAAAGCAGAGCTGCGCGTGCTGCATCATTGAGGCGGATGGGAGGCATCTGGTATCTTTCGCTCATCTCGAGCGCAAATTTGCGGAATAGAATGTCGACATCATTGCCTCGTTCGCGCAGAGGCGGGATGGCTATGGAGACAGCCGCTAGTCGATAGTAGAGGTCTTGTCTGAACTCTCGATCAGCAATGGCTTGCTTCATGTCGACATTGGTGGCAGCTACAATGCGCACATTGGTCTTCTTTACCTCGCTCGAACCTACGGGGATGAATTCGCCTGTTTCGAGTACGCGCAAAAGACGTACTTGAGTTTGAAGCGGGAGTTCACCCACCTCGTCCAAAAAGAGGGTTCCTCCGTCAGCAGCAGAAAAATAGCCTTCTCGACTATCTACGCTTCCTGTGAAAGCGCCTTTAACGTGTCCGAATAGCTCAGAGTCGATGGTGCCTTCGGGAATAGCACCGCAGTTGAGTGCCAAATAGCGTTTGTTCTTGCGGGGACTGGCATCGTGGATGATCCGTGGGATAATTTCCTTACCCACACCATTTTCACCTTGTATGAGTACTGACAAATCCACGCGTGCCACTTTAAGAGCGGTCTCAATGGCGCGATTCAAAGCCTCGCTGTTGCCAACGATGCCGTAGCGTTGTTTGATGGATTGTAGTTCTTTTTCGGTCATAGTGTGAGAGAATCTTTTGCTCGGTGAGGGTATGTACTCCTTATATATAATAGGCGTAGCGCATCTGAATGTGCGAAGCCACCTTTGGATTACACCTCTATATAAAGATGAGGAACTCTGAGGGTTCGTGCTTAGTGCTGCCTGCTTTAGTGATGGGTAGTCTAAGCCAAGAAAATAGAGATTGCAAATTTACGAATTTATTTCCATGTGTATCTGCGTTTCTCTGTTTTTTCGTAAATTTGCCGAATGACACTAGGTCGTTTTTGCTGCATTGTTGTCCAGAATGGAGAGGTGCAGTGTTGAGAACATCGATGGAATAATGAAAAAATCACTAAACTCGCTATTTGTTATCTCCCTTTGGCTTGCTGCTTGCGTATGTATCGTAGGCTGTATAGGAGAGAATGAGCCTAGTCAGCAAGTAGAACTTGTACAGGTGGGAGATAGAGTTCCCGAATTTGAGGTTTTACTTTCTGATGGAAGTACTTTTTCTACTAGAACTTTGGGTGATGATGTTAAGGTTATTGTGTTCTTTGATACGGAGTGTGCAGATTGTCAGAAATTCTTGCCCGTGTATCAGTCTTTTGTGGATGAACTTCGTGTGCAAGATGGTAAAATGGAGGGTATGCCTGTGCGATGTTGTGCTTTGGCACGCGATGAGTCTGCAGTGACGGTGAGGATTTATTGGGGTAAGTCTGATTTAACTCTTCCTTATTATGCGTCTGGTAATCGTGCATTGTATCATCGCTTTGCGCGTGCTGTTGTGCCACGAGTGTATGTCGTAAACTCGCGTGGTGTTGTGACTGCTAAATTGACCGATAATCCTGTGCCTACGTTAGAAGTCTTGCGTCGGGTGGTGAAGGCTGCGGCTTTGCAAAAGTAAAAGAGAGCGCTGCTGAGCGTGCTATTAATGTTAGGGCAACTTATGTTCTTTGGTGTGTTTCGGTAGTCCTAGTGGGGTAACTGCGTTTTTTTTAGAGACGAGAATTGTTGTAGATAAATAAAACACTGCTTGTTTTGAATTCGTCGGAAGTGAATTGAGGATACATGCGATGTGTTTATTCTTTTCTCTGTGAAGTCTGGTTGGCGTAGTGGAAGTGGTAAGAGTGCAAT